>Ga0213858_10000087_pt1 | contig 38519 bp, 35 predicted proteins | sample PICome_FD_160122 | JGI IMG/M metagenome (GOLD analysis project Ga0213858, IMG submission 160122) | Coastal seawater microbial communities near Pivers Island, North Carolina, United States - PICO245 | ecosystem: Environmental > Aquatic > Marine > Coastal | place: USA: North Carolina | collected... | reverse complement strand
TCAATTTGTTAACTTAGATAATCGGTGTGACATTCATAACACATCAACTCGCTTTCTACTTCATAACAAATACAACAGTATGTATCTTCATCTTTGTAAAGCTCTTCACATAAAGTATCTTCACATTCTTGGCACTTGTCTAACAAGCCCTCTTCTAAATGTAAATCTTCTGCGTTAATCATTCTTCTGCCTCATATACTTCTATTTCATGGTCTAATATTTCCATACCATACATTTCAGAATAATCCTCTTTTAGCAAAGATATATATTCCTCTTTACTGTAAGCCTCTCTTTCGTTGCCGTCAATAACAATAGTTACTTTAGCATAAAATAGCTTTGGTTGTTTTTCTGCCTCAGTTCTCTTGTTAATATAGAGAGCTAAAGCTTTTTCGTAGTCTGCACTTTCAAGAAAGTCGTTACTGTATTGGATAAACATTTCATTTGTTAGACCCATGATATATCTTTAGAAAGATAGTATATAAATATATTGTTGCTTTACAGTTATATGTCATCTTCATCTACAAAATCTGCGTAAAGATAAACTTCTTTTTCTTGTTCGTGTGGGTATTCATCTGTTATGGGTTGTGAAGGTCTATTGTTTTCTTCCCTTCTCCTTATATCTTCTTGCATATTTCTTACCCAATTTTCATGTTGTATCCTTTGTTCAAGATATATTTTAGATAATATATAAGCCACAGTTTCTATACTTTCACTCATTTCGATAGCCTCATCTATATCAGCGTGATTAACGAAAGAACTATCCATTAATTCTTGTACTGTGGTAATAGCTTGTCTGGTATAAATAAAATAGTGATCAAGAAAGTCACATAAAAACTCAAAGTTTGACATACTGTCTTCATCATCTTGAGGGAAATCTTGTCTATAATTGTAAAACCCTTCATTATAGGCGTTCCAAAGTCTACTTAACATTGTAGGCATATTTACACCTCTTGAAAGTTTATATTTAAATCTTTGCATTTATTACAAATACCATGTACAAATAAATCGCAAGTGTATTTAAATTCTTTTTCTTCACACTCTGTACAAACTAAAAAAGTTAATTGTTCTTGGCAACAGTATGACTCTTCTATAATTTATACCACCTACCATTTTTTTCAGTTACTAAATTATCTTTCCTTAATTCTCTTATAAGCCACCTTACATAATCTTTAGGGCTTTTTATATTGTCAAAATAATTAGGATATTTAGTTTTCACTTTATCAACTAAAGTATAACTCATAGCCGATTGTCCGTTTTCTATTGCGTTTAATAATTGGTCTCTTCTATTCAATTTTATACCATCTCCCATTAATTTCTTGTAATCTGTTATGATCTTTAAGTTTTGTTATAAAACGTGCCACAACTTGCCTTTTATGTTTTAATGTTGTAGAGCCAACAAAAAAACTGTCATCTAATTTATCAGCCAATAAATAAGGACTTGCAGACATTTTATTTTCTATTGTGTTAAAAAGGATTTCTGTTCTGTTCAAGTTTATACCACTTCCCTTTTTCCTCTTTTAGCCACCCCTTATAATTCTTTAGATAATTAACTATGTTAATTATTCTTCTACTTCTACCAAAAATTTTTTTACCAAAAAAGTCTGGTGTTATCTGTTCTATTCTCTCAACAATAACGGAAGGTTGAGCGTTCATCCCCTCGTCAATGAGATTATAAACTAATTCGTATTTATTCATAACATAGTATCTATAAATGAGTAGTATATAAATATTGTGTAATTGAACAAGACTTTTAATTTATAAATAAGCGAATTAACTGTAAAATATGAAAAACTTTATATACTTAATGCAAATCAAAGGCAACAGTTATATAATAAAATAAACGCCTAATAGATTAGCAACTCATTTTACCAAACATCTACCATAGGGAAGAAGAAGGCGACTATAAGCGCTATGACAGATTACGACAGCTTTTTCTAAATTATGCACCCCTTTTTTATTTTGCTTGTTTTAAAACCAGTCATTTAAATTTGCTGTTTGTTTGGTTTCTATTACGTAACCAGCTTCTTCTTTTAGTTTGTTAAATCTTGCTTCACTTATTCTCATACCTAAGAACTTTAAGTCTTGTAAAGAAGTTTTAAAGAATTTTTCTTTTGTGTTTATACCTTTATCAAACAACAAGTTAAGTGTCTTTTCTCCTATACCACCTAACATACTTAGTTCTAATTTCTTTTCATCAAGTGTTCCGTACTTTAAACCAGCAGATACAGTGTCGAAAAATCTACTGTCTTGTATTTGTGGTTTTAAAGAATCACCAAGAATAAAAGATATTCTGTCAATAAGACCAGAACCATCATATCTTTTAAGAGATAAATCTGTGTCTAATGTAAAAGGTTTTCTACCTTTAATTATATCATCTTGGAATATAAACGATAATATTTTTAAGAAGTGTTCTCTCATGTCAACTTTAACGTGTGTATCGTATACGTCATTATAAAAGTTTACAAATATTGGTTCGTAAACATAATCGCTTTTGTTAAAAAATCTTTCTGCATGATCTACATAACTTTTATCTTTCTTTTCATCGTAAAATACACCACTTAGAAACTCTTCGTTAGCTAAGAAAACTTTAAATATATCGTACAAAGAGTTTAAGTTTTTAGTGTTCCACAGTTGCGTTTGAGCGTCAATGATAGTATGCACTTTTATGGCGTTTTTGACAACTCTTCTACCCATTTCTGAAGCAAAGTATTTGCCACCATAACTTTTTATAAATTTATATTTTTCTAAAGTTTCTAATGACTTTGTTACAGTATCCTCGTCTAAGTTTCCGTTTTGGAAAAATAGAAAACTTTGTTTTATGATTGAATATATCTCTTCATCTGTGTTAGCCATTTCATTTACTATAGCTGTTAGTATTTTATCTATCATAACACGACCAAATTGTGAACGTGCAGCTTGTGGATTTTGTACACACACCTCTGCGTGTTTCATTTCTTGTTCGTCTCCTAAAAAGAAGACATGACCTTTGTCTACACCATAACCAGCACGACCAGCTCTACCCCACATTTGTCTAAGGTTTGGTTCTTCTATTCTTTTGTGCATACAATTTAAACCATCCCATACAGATATGTCAAACAACACAACGTTTACTGCTGCTGTGTTTACACCTTCTGCTAAAGTTGGTGTGCAAAAGATAACATCTAATTTACCTTCATTAAACATTTGTACAACTTGGTCTTTTTGTTCTTCTGGTTTTACATCTCTATGATGTATACCTATACCTTTTTCCCATAAAGCTTCTCTTGGTGCAGATTCTGGCAATCTTGCCATCATACGTGCATACTTCTCTATAGCTTTTTTAGAATACATAAATACAAGAAATTGTCCTTGATTAAAAGTTTTTAATTGTAATAGTTGTTTAAATTTAGCTAAACGTTTTTCGTCAGCTTTTCTAAACTTCCAACTGATAGGATTGTTATAATGATACTCTAAAGGTATTGGTCTATCTTCTGGTGGTCTGTAATAATACTCTGCATCTAACCAATCTGCAAACTCTGTATAGTTTGGTAAAGTGGCAGATAAACCTATAATGTTTACATCTGCGTAATCTCTTTTTAGATTCATTAAGACCCACTCTAAAGCAGAACCTCTACCAGCGTCTTGTATTTTGTGTATCTCATCAAAGACACAATACTTGACATCAGCTAATATTTCAGCACGTTGGTGTGGAGAGTTAAACACAGCCATAAGTCTTTCGGTTGTCATTAGTATGACATCAGCAGATTTATAATCTAAACCATGTTCTTTTCTTTGTTCTCTATCTGCACCAGTATCTCTTAAGACATTGACCATTGGTAAATGCTTTGGAAACTCTCTGAGAAGCTCTGTAGCGAGTTGTCTTACTGGTACGAGTATGATACATTTAGTTCCTTCTTTCCAAGCCTTATACGAAGCCCAGTAAGCTGCAACAGTCTTACCCATACCAGTCGGTAAAATATTAAGAAAGTTTTTATTGTTTTGTTGTGCCTCGTCTTGTAACTGACAATAATCTAATTGGTAGTCTCTAAGTTTATCATAAGGCATAACTTGCTCAAACTCTTGTAATAATTTATTCATAAGATATAACCCTAACTATAGTATATAAATGTTTTTATTCATTGATCATAACTTTAACATAAGGTCTAACGTTAACGTCACCAAACATTTCTGGATTTGTTTTTAGTAACTCTTTCTTACTATCTGATTTAAGACTTTTGTAACTGTAACCTTTGACTGCAATGACACGAGTATTGGTGTCTAAAGGTAATTCCTCTAAATCCATGTCTAACATTTTGTTAGCAAATTCTCTTTTTAGATCATCAATTATTTTTGTGATGCTTTTTAGTTCTGCTTTTAATTTAGCTTCTTCAATGAGTAGTTCTCTTAAGTTTCCACTGTCAAGAGCTACTTGTAGGAAATCGTAATTCATTTCTTTTTGTGATTTCATAATTATAATACAGCACTAGCATATATAAATGTTTTTATTTTATACACGTAAATCGTTAAATTTTGCTTGTAAACATTGTGGTTGGTCACATATAATATCATCTATTTGTCTATCTCGCTTACAATATCTACAATTTTTATCTTTAATAAATAACCTATGTCTACCTTGTGATAAAGCTAAAAACTTTACTGTCAATTTAGTTTCAAAATAACTAAATTCTTCTTCATTCATACCGTTAGAAACTTGCATTAAGTTTCTTCCTACATTTTCTACTATTTGGTCTATATAATTCATAAAAACGCCTCTAATGTTTGTTGTTCGTTATCTGGTAGCAAGTCTAAGGTTTTGTGTAACCAAGTTTTTATTCTTCTGTTCCACACATACTCTCTGCCAGATAACTTCATGCCGTCAACTTCTGTGTCTAACATTGCTACAGCTTTTTTAGATATTGGGTCAACGTGATGGATATAAAAAAAGACTGTAGAAAACTCTTCAAACGTACCTTGCTTTGCTCGTATTTCTTCTGCAAGTCTTACGTGCAAACCTTTTGTGTCATAGTCATCTATAGCTTTTCTTAATGTTTTGTGAAAGACTAAGTCTTTGTCGTATACACCATTGAGTAAATCTTGCTCAACTTGTGTCACATATTTATTTAAAGACTCACGACTTTCTCCTTGTAAAACTCTTTCAAATATTTCTTTTTGAAATCTTTGTATAAAGTCTGGGGTGGTACTTTTAACATACTCTACACCCTTTGCATATATTTCTATTGTATCATCGTCAAATGCTTCGTCATTTTCTGCGTTGTAACGTAGTCGTGCAAAATATCTTTTCTTTGCTTCAAACAATGCAAATGGTGAATACCAACCTTGTGATTCCATTTGTATTGATCTTCTATCTTTTGGCACTTGCCAAAAGTCTAAGATGTTTTCATACTCTGCATTGACACGTACAACTAACTCTGTCATAATTTTTATAACTTGTTGTGTGTCATAGTTTTGATTTTCTGGTAGCTTTACGTATATAGAATCTGTGTCTCCATACACACGAGTCCAACCATACTCTTGTTCTGCTATGTCAGAAGCCTTTGTGATAATCTCTCTCGCAAATGCTGTAAAGTCAGATGCACAATGCCAAGAGTAGAACGACCTTGCGCCGTTCACACTCTTCTCGTCTTCCTCTTGTTCTGAAATGTCGTCACCTCTTGACTTAGCTGCTGTGCTTCCCCTTGCACCGAGACCACCAGTTATAGATAACAGAACTACTTTTAGTCCAGCTTGTATGGTGTCATACAGCTTAAACATTTCTCCTTTTGATTGACCTCTTAACTTTTTATACTTGTTACGGTCTTCTTCAAACACTTTGAGAACTCTTGGCATTATACCCATATGGTCAAATCTATTGTAAGAGTGTGTAAACTCTGTATTACCAAATTGATCTGCCAATGGTATTCTTGCTTGTACATTATTCAGTATCAGTTGTTCTGGACTTATGTTCCACGTTTGTATTATGTTGTTATACAGCGATGCTAAATCTATGCCTATTACATTTTCGTGTATACCTTTTTCTGGTTCGAATGTTATAGCACCTATGTAACCTTCTTTTGTAGGTATGGAACTTCTTGATTTCCAAATTATTCTTTTACCAAAATGATCAAGAGAGAACAGCATAATAGCTTGTATAGAAGGCTTACGAGAAAATATTATACTCTGTGGCAATACACAAATATTTTTGTTATAACCAAGATTTAACACAATGTCTTCGAAACCTAATTTTTTATACAAACGATACATAAGTTCTGTATCTCTCTTGTTGTACTCTTCTAACTCTTTATTTTCGCCATTGTGATACATTTCAAAAGCTTCATAAAAGCCCCAACGATGTTTAAGTTTTTGTTCGTTTAAATGTCTCTTTGCGAATTGATCTAAAGAGATTAGGAAATGAGTTTCTTTCGCATCTAACACAAAAGCTATAGACATACTATCTAAAAAGATAAAGCGTTCCCAGTCAAACGGTATACCATGCAAGTCGAACCTATCTTTCATTTTTTTATCTGCGTTGTGTCCATTCCAAGCAGATACTACGTGGTACTTGTAAAGTTCTTCTTTGACTTGCAGTAAAAGTTGTTTCTCATCAAGCTCTGATACAAATTTAGTTTCGCCAGTTTTGGCGTCTGTAAAAGAGCAAGAGAGCATTCGGCATACATCTGATTTGACAAAGTGTGTCATTTCACTTTGTTGTATAACAGAGGGTCTGTCATCCCACTCAAAGTCAAAGAACACCATACGTAGTTCTGGAAAGTCACTTGGTCTTTCCTCTGCGTATGGTATGTTGTCTTTGAACGAAACAAACTCGGATATTCCTAAATCTTTTTGCATCAAATCGCCATAACTTATATCAGCTTCAAAAACTAATTGTCTTGTTTCTAACTCAAAACTCTCTCGCAAATCCCATTTGACATATGGATTTGCCATATTTACTTTATAAGCTCTTTCATCTTTATAATCATGCAATTCAAAAACGTGTGTATCATCCATGAGTTCTATGCTATGTATGATTTTATCATAGTCTTCAAAGTTTTGATTTACATAATCTTGTAAAGATTCTAATTGTGATTCTGCACAAAAGAAATAATCTCTGAATGGCAAGTCTGTGGTTTTTAAAAATATACGGTCTAACTTATCTTGTAAATACCAAACGACTTGCCACTGAGATGAGGCGTGGCTAAGTTTAAAATTGATTAGCCTATAGACCATACTGTTACAATATAATTATCATATATAAATGTTTCGTCAAATACCAGTTAACCCAAAAGACGCTCTGAAATTGTCTAATCGCATTGGATATATTTTTTTATATTTTATTAATTTTATTTGTTGCTTTACCCAAGTCTTTTCTTCATGAGGGAATTTGTTAAAAACTTTTGTGTAGTATTTATTACAACCTTCTAATATTTCTTCTTCACTCCAACCTAACTGTACCATAGAAGGTAAAAGTATTTTCCAAATTATGTTATGTCTACTACCCTCTGATATGTTAGGGTTAGCATTGTTTAAAATGTATTGTAAAGTTGTTTCAGAGTTAGAATTAGCTGGTGGTGTCTCATAAGTCATAGATTTAAATTCATCGTCTATACCAAGTGACAAAAAGAAATCAACAAAAGGCTTACATGGTCTCTTTTGTAAAGGGATTACGACAACTTTATCATCTTTATTGTCATAATCAAATTCATGTATATTTATTGGTCTACACATTCTACCAGACTTGGTGTTTAAAGAATAAGGTACACGACTTATTCTTGCATTGTCTATTGACACACTGACATCTATAGTTTCTAAATCTAATTTATTTTGTATATGTTTTATAAAGGTATTCATGCGCATACCGTACTTATCTATGTGAGTTTCTGGAAAATCTATATAAAAATTAAAACCTTTGTTACCAGAAAAATAACATCTGTATGTAAAGTCGTTTGAGTCTAACCATTCTGCAAAAAGTTTTGCATCTGTAAAAGCTTTTTGTAAATCTTTACTGTCAATGTCAATATATATTTTATTATATATCTCATTGTTTCTCTGTTCTACAGAATGTACGCTAACATATAAATTATTTGTCAAATTTTTTATAAAGACTTTTATCATTTCTTCTTGACTATAAATGCCAACTTGACTAATTACTTTAGAGAAAGAGCCAGAAACTGGAAAATCTTCTACATGGGTTTTCCAACTTTCTATAATTTTATACATAAGTGCCAACTCCGATGTCTATGTATTCCCTATCATCGATTTTGCCCTTTTTTGTAATCGTCTTTATTATAAAAGTTTTTTTGCCCACTTTTTTTAATACCATAAAACCTCTGTCGAGATTATAATAATATTTTTGGTCATTATAATTATCTTTGTATAATCGCATGACGTTAGGTAATTTTAAATTTGTTATGTCTTTTGTATGACGATTGTAATATCTGTCTTTTGCGTGTTTAGTAAGATATACATTATATCTTTTTAATTTCATATTTTATAATATACATTGATATATATAAACTTATCGTAAAAAGAAACCAATGTTACCATTCTCATAAACAAATGGATGTAATGTGGGTGTATAGTTTAAATGGTTTACCACTTTTAATCTTTTAAGATTTTCTGTAAATGTTTTACGAATAGTTAAGAAAATAGTAGTGTACATATCCTTTTTATCTACATCTTCTATTGTTTCCAAGTAAGTGTTAAACTTTTCTTTTTGTACTTCTAGTTCATAATTTGGCTTAAACTCTTGGTCTTTTGCTTCCATAAACAAAACTAGATATGAGAAAGTTATCGCAGAAAATAAAACTTTAAATTCTCTTTGATCTAATCTACTTACATTTATTTCTATTCTATCATTATAATCAGAAAATTCTGGTAATGCGTTTATCATCTTTGGTGACCACATAAATTTTAGATTATAAATTGATTCATATAATACCTCAGCAAACTTCTTTAGTCTTGGCTTGTCAAATCTATGGTATCTGTTATCTACTAAATGTAAAACACTATCTACAAATCTTTCTACAACTCTGTACCACGTCTCATCTTCAAGATTTATATCCTCTGAGTTTGCGATTACAAATTCATCAGTTATCTTTTTAAAAGAATGTCTACTACGTTGATATTTACTTATAAAATTCTCAGTTAAGACTTTCATATTTTGATTATAATTTTATAATATTTAAATGTTTTGGTTGACTGGAGAAATACAGCTGTCAGCAGTGCAATATTCTTCTACATCTGCATCTGGTAAAATGATCTTAGGAATAAAGCCTTCGACCCTTCTCTCTTTAATTTTTTCTAACTCTTCCATAAACGCCTCGTAAGAGATTTTTTCTTGAGGTGCTTGTAGATAGCCATGATTTTCTTTTCGTAAGAAACTGAGGCTTTTTAGGGCTGTTTCTGAGTCAACTACAGCATTAAACATATCATCTATCTCATCTTCATCAAATGTGACTGTGATTGATACTGCATTGTCACTCCAATACGTTTGCATAAAAGCTGCTAGTTCTATTTGATCTCTTGCTGTAACTTCATCTATAGTTGGTATGTTTTCATTAGAAATAATAAAACTAATTACAGATGTATTACCATTGAAATCATAGATGTCATCTTCTACATGATAACCTTTTTGTCTATAGTACTCATCATAACCAGAACCTTTTTTAACTCTTACTCTGCGTATGTAGTATTTAGCTGGTGCAAAATGTATACCAGCAGTAGTACCCATAACTTTAGAAATAGAACCACTTGGTTTTATTGTTGTAGTTCTTATACTTTTTACAGTGTTAAAAAGATTTGATACAAATCTATCACACTCTTGTACCATGTCATACCAAACTCCTAATTGCTTTTGATAAAACTCTTTACCTTCTCTTTGTATATATTCTACAATACCAGTTTGAGATAACCCAAACCTTCTATTTCTTGCCATAATTTCGTTTGTCTTTTTATGACTTGTTGGAACAAGAGAAATAACTTTAGCATAAAATACTGCTGTTAAGATTACAGCTTTTGTTAAAGATTCGCTATGACCAAATTTTAATGGGTTTAACTCTACTAAATTACAAAGCTCAAAAGATTCCAAGCCCATCTCTGCACAAGGGTTAACACCAGTAGCAGCGTCAGAACTTAGGGGGTCATCTATTCTACCATATTTTTGTATGTTCTCAATCCAAATCAAACCAAGATCAGTTCCCTTTGCTACTCTTTCTTTTACAACGTCATAGTCCATTCCAACCTTTGCATATACTGAATTGTTAGATGTCCAATGAAACTTTTCTCTGTATTTGTTTTGTGGTAAAGAAGTGTCTTTTAAGTCTATGTAGTCTTCGTCACTTGCTTCACCTAAGAACAATAGAGCTGTTCTTCTTTGTCCACCAGATACAACACAAGCACCAATAAGATTACACAAGTCTGCAATGGTTCTACTGTCCATTTTTTCTCTGTGTTCTAATATTTCTCTCATGTCGTTTAACATATTTCGTAAAGGTTCTGCACCAGTGTGTGCGTTTTCTATACCACGTATAGGAGAACCTTTTGGTCTTATTTGTGAGTAGTCAAAAACTACAAATTTTTGATCTGGTAAAACGTAAGAGTCTACAAGTCTACCTACTGCTTCTGTCCAACCTTCTGTAGTATCTGGAATTACAAATACTTCATCATGTATTGGTTTATGTAGAGGTAATGCTTCGTATGGGGTAACTTCTATTCCTACACCTACACCTTTCATGGACATATCTATAACAAACTCAAATCCTTCTCTGAAAGATGCCACATCTGTAAAGCTTACGAAAGAACAATTATTTAAAGCTGCACCCCATTCTTTTTCATCTATAATTGGTGTACCTACATTAGCTAAAGGTCTACCAGCTGGTAGAAATCTTAAATTATACATATGATCATACATCTCTTCTGCTATGTCTCGCTTCATACTTTCGTACATATTGTGGTCTGCATATTTATCTAAAAGTCTAAATATACCTTCTACATTTCTTTGGATAACTTCCCAAAACTCTTCTTTTTTACCGTCTGCTTTTATTCTTGCGTATTTGTTTTTGAATACAAATTCACTCATATCCCCAAAACCGAACTTTGGGGTAGTTTTATACTTGCTTAAAAAATTATTACTTAGTATCAAAATATCACCTACGGTATCTATATTGTATTTACCATTTTCTTGATAAACAATATCAACCGTAGATTTGGGATATATAAACTTTTTGCTTGTATGGTTCTTTTTAAATGATTTATTCTATGCCTTCTGCTTCAAACAAAGCCTCTTTTAAGGCTGTTTGTGTGCTTTCTAGTACAACATCTTTTTCTCTTATTTGATCTTCTTTTTCTCTAATTAAATCTCGCACTTGGTTGTTCATTAAAGTGGACATAGAGTTGGTTATTGCATTTGATCTAATCAAATTTTCAACCATGTCTTGTGTTGTTATTTCCAATAAGGTTGTGAATTCTCCTATCTTTGTCCATCTGTTGTTCCACTTGTCAACTTGGTCTTGATTAGAGAATATAACATTATCTTCGTCATCTGTCTCTTGGATTAAATTTATTTCGGTTACACCATTTTTAATTTGTGTGTAAATCCACTCGACTTCTTTATATAAATCATTTAAACTGTTTAATTCTGTCTGCAAAGTTTCTTTCTCTGTTTTCAGATCATTATACTGTTCTTTGAGTGTTTCTATTGTAGTCATAATTATCACTCCACTACTTTTGTTTTAAACCTTTTTATTAAAGATTGTCTTATGAAGTCTAAAGGCATATCTCTACCGTTTGTTAATGGTAGTATAAAAAAGTAATCTAAATAGTAATAAGCCCCACCACCAGCAACGTCAAAAGAACCACCACCCATATAAATGTTAGTATCACCTTCTTTTATGTCTACTAATGCGTATACAGTGGTATAAGCATTGGCAGTTGATGTGTTGTATTGACTGTCTTGTCTTTTAGCATTTATAAAAGGTAAAACTGCAAATTTTCTACTTGAGGTAGGACGACCTCTTATTGCGACAAGGTAACAGCCGTTTTCCCAAAGTTTATCATTCATATAATTCTTTAACAATGCTATTGATGTATATGTGCCACTTAAACCTCTTCTTCTCGACACAAATTGTATATTTGAAACTTCGGTTGTTGTGTCTACAGTACTACTTAAAGTATCATCTGTTGCTGTAACTGGGAAATATGTGTCATTTACATACATTTGTGGTATGTAACCTATATTAGTTATTCCGTCATTAGTGTCAATAAGCATATAATCTGTATGGTCGCTAGAGTGTTGTGCCATGTAAAACTCGTGGTCGTAACCTAAACCAGCAGTTGAAGTTGTGGCTACAAAAAGCATCTTAGAAAATCTGTTTCCAGCACCTATAACAAATTCGTTATCGTCACTTAAGTAAGATGTTCCAAGTACTGCTAAATCTCTCAATTTAATATTGTTTTTTGTTGCACCAACCCAATATTTAAAGTTAGAATGTTCTACACGTAAATCGTAAAAATCGTATTTTAATCCATTGAAGTTGCTAGTGTTGTATAAATGCCCTTCTTTGTTAAGTTTATAAAAGTATGAACCACTTTCTATACTTGTTTTTACTGGTAGTTTTAAGCTGTCGTATATATCAACTTCTACTAAATCTGGTGATATGGATTTAATTCTAAATTTAGTAAAATCACCACTAGAGATGCCATCTGCATTACTTTGGTTTCTTATTCTTCCATAAAGTCTTGGTAACTCAGTTTTTGTGTCTGCAAATATACCCATCTCTGATGTAGAAAGTATTTCTCTGTGTATGCTTAAATTAGATATGTTACCTTCCCACTCATTCCAGCTTATACCTATAGCAATGTGTCTGTAAATACCGTGTCTTTTTTGTGCTTCAACTATTTTAGTAAGTGCGTAAGAGTAATACAAAACTTGGTCTACATAAATATGAGCTTCTCGATTAGGATAGTCCCATACTAAAGCAATGTGATATATTTCGTGGTCAGATAAAGCAAAACTATTATCATAGGTTGTGCTATAAGTAGCACCGTCCATATATAAATCTATCTTATTATTTGTTTGCACTCTTATGTAAGGTGTGGTTTCAGTTATAGTACTTTCTACTGACCTAAGATATAAAATTAAAGAGTTTGTATTTGGGGTTCGTGATTTGTCATAATAAAATTGTAACGTAAACTGTTCATCTAATCTTAAATGATCTTCATCGTCACCATTAAAGTACATACCAGCCCCACCATCTGACTCTACTGTTGTGTTACAAATTCCTAAGCCAACTTTACCAGCTGATGTAGCTATACCTTTTTTGACTTGGCTTGAGCTTAATGCACCTTGCACACTTGTAACTCTGTTAGCAGCACTTGGATAATCGTGAGGTGTAATTTCTAACTCAAAACTTGGTATTTTTGCATTGTCTTTTCTTCTCCATGTGCCATTGGATAATTGTTCAAACTCTGCTTTTGTATACCATTGTCCAGTGTCATAGGTGTCTAAAGAGTAAACACCAAATTCTTGAGGTTGCACTGGTATACTATGAATTAAAAGCTCATCTAATTCTAAGTGTAAATTTAAATCACTGTTTGATATGCTACCAAATTTTAATTCTGATGAGGTAAACGTAAAAGTGTCGTCTAAATCTCCACCAGTATGTTCTACTACTATTTCACCGTCTACATAGAATTGAGCATTGCCAGATGCGTTTCCTTCCCACACTAAAGCAGCGTGATGCCATCTATTGTCAAACTCAGATAAACCACTGTAATTTGCAGTTGTAAACAAGTATATGTAACTCCCATCGTCTTGTAGCATATAAATATCAAAGAAATGGTCACCATTACTTTTACCTCTTACTCTAATTTCTATTTTAGCACCAGTAGTTTGACTGTCACAATGAAATATGTGATGCCATGAATCACCACTTGGTGTACTATAACTGTCAAATCTAAAGTAAAATTGAATTGAAAAACCACTTGTTCTTGTTCCTAAATTTACAGCTGTTCCAGTTTGCATATAATCACCTTCTTCAAAATAAAGACATTCGTTAAATCTTCCATTTTTTCTAAATTCTGGTGTACCATTCATAGTAAGAAAATCACCATTAGTACTACTTCTATCTTGAAATCTTGTAGTAGCATAGTCCCAATCTTCTTCATCAAAAGAGTGCCATAAAATTGGTTCATATAAAGACTTGTGGTCTACTTTACCTTGATTTGTTACACTGTAAGTAGCTTTTTCTATATTGCCACGATAAGGTGCGTCTGCATTTTGTGCATTGCCAATGTTTACATAACCGTGTAAAGCGTCATAGTAAGTGTCGGCTGATTGATTTTCTAATGAGTTTTTATGTATAAGCATTCCATCTTCATAAATTAAAACTTCATCTTGTGTTCCAATTTGTTCACTTTCTTGTATGTATGTGATTTCTCTTTTTTGTATCGGTACACCATCTAAGGCAGAAGGATTTCTTGCCCTCACTTCATCAAGTCTAAAATCAAAATTATCTGTAGTTGTATCTGAATATTGATTATTATTTATTGCCATATTTGCACCAACGGAATCATCATGTGATATAATTGTACCAGCACCATACCAACCGTCTTGATAATTCTCTTGTAATCTTTCTGTTCCTTCTCTTGTAGACACAGCGTCTAATCTACCAACACCTACTGCTTTAGAAAACAAAGCCTCAGATAAGTGTGGGTCTCTTTTTGTGTTTGTAATTCTTTCTATAGTTTTGTCTTGTGGTATAGTATTCTTAAAATCTAAACCATCTTCTGTCCAATTAGATTGTCCACCATTAGTCTGTTCGTAATTTCTTTTATAAGGACTGTTCCACACTTCTTTGTTTGGGTTTTGTTTAAAGTCAATGTGCGTTCTTGTACCTTTTCTATATTGTTTATCGTAGACATAATGTAAAATTTCTGTTGGTGTGTAGAGAATGCCAAACAAACCATTTTCTATAAACATATGTCCTTTAAATTCATGTGAGGGGTCGTACACACGTCTCCAACACAATGGCATTAGTGGTGTATAAGCCTTATGAAAATCGTTGTCCATTGTGTCCCAAACCTTTACATCGCCAGTAAATACTCTCGATGGGTAAACATCTGTTACAACTTCTTCTTCTGTGTTTACATAATTTCTTAGTAAACCTTCTCTTGTATTTATATAAGATATGGGTAAAACATAATCTAAGTTTTCTTCTTTTGTAGACACTGCGTGTGTCATTGGAATTAATTGTTTAACAGAAAAGTTTTTTATTTTAACAGAGTCATTGACACCAAAGAATGCGTGTCTACCACTAAGCATATCTGTTACATCATATGTCATGACGTGTGCATCGTTAAAGTAAATGTCACATTTACCATTGGAATATGCTATTTTCATTTTGTCATATGTTCCTACTGCGTCAGTTACAGATACGGTTGCTTCTGCCAGTTTAGTTGTGACATAGTTAAAAACTTTGTTAAGTCTTATAGTTCCGTCTCTTTTTAATTCTACTTGGTAACAACTTTTGTCATGCACTTGAACAGCATTAGTGGCTGTATTTCTATTGTAATTTTCTATAAGATTAAATTCATATCGGTGTACTATTTCTTCTGATTGTTCTTCTGTACCACTACCATTATTGTATAAAAATGCCACATCATTGTCATCTAGTGGGACTTTGTAAAATCTAACATCGTCAACTATGGCATTTACTTCTCTGTCACCACCAGACCCACCAGCTATTGAGTTACCACCTACTTGGAAAACATTAGTTTGAAAACTATCAAGCACATCTGGACTTTCTCTAGATTTAATATACATAAGCTGATTATTTTTATAAAATTTAATATTATAACCATCACCAACTAAAACTACGTGTTGAAAAATGTCAGTAGGATTATCGTCTGGTTCTAAATATATAAATTCGCTACTATTACTTCTCATGTAAAACCCTACACCTTTAGTACTATAAACTCCTTTGTGAATTCCCCATGAACCCCCATAAGTGTCGCTGTTTCCAATTATGTAACTATTATTACCTTTACCACTTGTGTCCCACGTTGATTGTACGTTTACCCAAGCTGATATAGCAAATTGTTGTTCTAATGTGTCAACCCAACTATTAAAAGGTGTATAAAATCTGTCATTTATACCGTCTGCAAATAAAATTCCATTGCCTATTTTACCAGTTGTAAAAGTTGGAGAATTGTATATGTCACCAGCGTCAATATCATTACCATTACCACTACTATCTGTATAATCTCCATTTAATTTGTAATGTGCTACAGCACCAGACCTTTGTACGTCTATTTCGTATTCTGCTACAAAACTGTTCCAATGAGAATACCCAAACTTCATAGTATCTTCTGTGTAAAATCCATTTGAACCGTCATTAGTAGCAGTACCTTCGTAGTTTTCTATATCAGTATAATCACTTGTTTGTGTTTGTAAATATGAAGTTTCTGAGTTATAATCTTCTGTGTACTGAGAATATCGTATAGAGTTTGTTTTGTTTGACAACCATAATTCCACTCCCCAAGTTGCTAAACCACCATCACGTATAATGTTACCTTTGTCTAAATTATAAACACCATTGTATTCTGGCACATCACATTCAGATATAACAGCAATATTATAATTTGGATTAGCAAACATTTCTTGTAATTCGTTTGCAGTACCTTCATGGTTTACAATACCTTTTATCTTATGTGTTACTCTTATTTCATTTTCTGCTTTTGGTTTTATATATTTCGCATCAGCGCTTGTCTTTATTTCCCCTTTGGTTTGTTTATCCCAAGAGTCTACAAATCGTATGTAATATCCATTTAAATACATTATTTTATCACTCCTACATATTCTTGGTCAAATATTGCCAAGTTTTGTAACATTAAATCAAATACGGAATCTTTGCCGTTGTTTAGTGGTATAACCATAGCGAAGTCAACGTGAGTATCACCACTGTCTAAACTAGAAGTTCCAATATCTATGTTATAAGAATCTGTGTCATTTACACAAAATGGTAAAGCGTATACTTTGTAATTTATATCTACATAAAAAGTATCAGCAGCGTTACCTAATTGCCAACCATAACTTTCTCTTGCTGTTCCGTTTTCTTCTAGTTTAAAAGTACACCTTCCGTAAGCTGACCTTTTCATTCTTACTAAAGCTACATATGCGCCTTTACTTAAAGTTCCTATAGTCCATATTCCAGTAGAGTTATTGTTTACTTTACCATATTGTCCACCACTAGCATTGCTGTCAGATATAGTAGCACTTATTGTGTTAAAGTCCTCGCCTTCTATAAATTTAAAATCGTCATAATTTTTAGAAAACACACCAAATACTTCTTTCGTGTTTTGCTCATCTTGTATATTTCTTAATCTACTTGTGGCAACAAAAGTGTCTATGTCATCTGAGTCTTGAGATAAAGTTGTCTTTTTTCTACCATGAAAACCAGTTATATGACTAGCATTGTGTCTCATGGACAATACTAAAGGTATTTCAAATGTAGCTTGTATTGCACCCAAGACTTCTGGTATGTGAGTATCTTCTAAACCTAACACACCTAAATCATCTGATACATCATGATAGTAAGAAATATTTAAACCTATACCATAATTTGGTTTTGACATATATGGTATAATTGTAGCACCATGTTTACCAGCTTCTAATATAATATCTGCAACATATTTAAAACCATTTTGTTGGTTTTCATGATTATATACACTATCTTGAGTTAAATTATCTTCTAAGTGTACTCTTATGACAGCTTTATTGGGGGTGATTTCTACTATTTCATACGAAGAAACCCCAAAAGAAATATCAGATACAATAGCACTCATTAGCCAATCACCTTTGCCCCACCTTCGTCATATAGATTATCTCCATTTCTTGCTACTAATTTAAAAAGGTGTCGTTTGTTTTTTGTTAATCCAGTCCATTTGTAATTGAATTCATCTGATGCTGGTGTAACTGTTGGTGGTGCAGTTGTAGAACCATCATAATAAACTAATTTCCAATTAGAAACTCCACCAGTTATATTTTCCCATTTTAAACAAAAACCAGTTTCTCGTAAAGGTGCATAAGTAAAGTTTATATCTTCTAGAGGTGCTGTTCTTGTATAGTCTGACGTAACTGTTGATGTGTAAGCAGAACTATTATCCACACCATTAGCTCTGACTTTTATTACATATTGTGTATTATAATCTAAGTTAGTTAAAGTTACTGATGTACCACTAACTGTTGTGGTTGTACCATTGTAATCTACTGTGTAATTTACAACTGGGTTTCCAGTAGATGCAGTCCAAGACACATCTATAGTGTTATTATCAAAATTAAAAGTTTCTGCTAAATTAGTTGGTACGTTTGGTGCTATTTCAGAATAAACAACAGTAGTTTGAGAAAAATCTATTCTATATGTGATACTATCTTCATCTACTACACCAGTTCTGTATTGTACTCGTAAATCGTCTACACTACTATAAGTCCAACTGTGGTGACTACAAGTAATTGATTTTGTTACATCAGTAGAACCTTGAAAATTTGTAAAAGTGTGTCCACTACACCAAGAACTCCCATTATCATCTGAAAACCTAACTTGTGGTGATGATTGATGTTGTACCCCAAGTTGACTACCTTCAATTTTTGCTGTAACAGAGTCAATTTGGTCTGTGCTAACTATTTCTGTAAAATTATTATATTCTATTTCTAACCATTCAGATTGGTCTCCGAAATCTAAGTCAACTTCTGTATAGTCATTATCACTAGCAGTTATTCGAGAAGAAAAGGTTGGAGACCAGTTAATATCACCACTTGCATAAAATTCACTGCTAATATCATTTGCGTTTTGTGTCGTAGATGGCATATTAATCACTCTTCTCCGTCATAAGTTTACCCACTGATTTCCAACCATTGTCCCACCTATAAAAATCTACACCACCATTTGTAGCTTTTGCTAAAGCTGGTTGTGCTTTGTGTACTAACATACCAAACAATCCGTTCTCTATAAATACTGCATTTTTGCTGTCTTGCACATAGTTCTTAGAAAAGATTTGTTTGGAATTATAATACGGATTTATAGGGTCATATATAAATCTTTCTTTAATCTCTTGTTCTGTCAAAGCTCTATTGTAAATTACACTTCTTCCTAATAAATAATCTTCATTGTAGCCATCGTGTCTTAAATATAAAGCTGGGTCATATTGAAAATAATCTTTATTAGCACTGTCATCTTTTATAGCTTCTAATTTACCGTTTAAATATAATTTCCAAACTCCATGATCATAAACTATGTCACATTTAAACCAAGTATCTTCTGGAACTGTATATTGCCCAGTCAAATAAACTTGTCTTTCATTAGTACTGTCATTAGAAACAAGCATAAGTGGAGTACTTGGGTTACTATAACCTATTGCCAAGATTATTCTGTTATGTGTTGTACCCGAATCAAACAACAAATATAAACTATTCCATAGTCCGTCTTGTATTTTTTTAACCCACATTGACCAAGTTTGTTGATATTGCCTATCATCTTTATTGTAATCACGAAATGATGTGTCATCGTCTATAATCCAATCGTATTGATTTATTAGTGATATAGAATAATTTTCAAATTTAGACGGAGTATCTGTGTCCCATCTGTCTGTACCAAAACCACCACCAGCACCGTCTTTAAAATTAGTCATATGTGGGTTGTCTTTATACACATTAGATGTTTTACTATATGACCCAGTACCTTCTATGTGATTTTCATTTACTAAAATACTTTCCATCATAGGATTATTTATACTGTCATACTCTAAATCCCAAACTCTCACTTGACTTATTCCGTCTAAATGTCTATGAGGTAAATAAAACTTATCTTGTAAATCTAATAAGTCCATAGTTAAAGTTTTAAAATGTTCGTTTTCTGTACCATTGCCACTGTTATAAATTTTAGCTATTTCGTTTTCATCTAAAGCATGATTATAAATTCTAAAATCGTCCAAATAACCATTAAAGTAACTTGGTGATGAAGAAAAACCACCGTATTTTCCTATTGCCATTGTATTGTTTGCGTTACTTACAAATCCAGAATGATCATCAGAAGCATCTAAACTGCCATTTATATAAGTTTGCATTCTACCGTTATCGTAAGTACAAGTGACATGATACCATGTGCTTAAACTTAGAACGCTAGAATCATAAAAATTGTTGCCGTTACTTGTTTGTATTTCAAATCTTATTTTATTATTTGATTGTTTGTCTATAGCAAACCAAGGTGTAGTTCCACTGTTGTCTAAACTAGCAAATATTATACCTCTATTGTTTGATTGTAGATTAACCCAAAATGCTATGCTAAAAGCATCGTGCAATGGTAATAGTGAAGGCAATTCTAAAGCACTTGACCCATTTAATACTACACCTCTATCTATTTTACCGTCTGTATATGTAATACTTCCACTTGTAACTAAATTTCTTTTGTGAATACTATTGTCATATGTTGTGTTATTAAATTTATAATGTGCAAGTAAACCACCTTCTGTAGTAGCATAGTTTTCATAACCAGTAGAATTTACATTCATATCTAAAGAATAATCATTTTTTATATACAAGAATTTAACTTCTTCGTCTGTTAGTGCTTTGTCGTAATATCTAAAATCGTCATATGAAGCTGTAAGAGTAAAATCAGCATTTGGTGAACTGTGACTACCACCGTAAGGATATAATGTTCCTACAGCCATATGCAAGAAACTGTTGCCAGAACTAGGTGTACCAGTGCCGTGACTATAAGTCCCATCTTTTATCATTACCCCATCTATATATAATTGGGCATAACCTTTATCGAAAACTACTACTACATGACACCAAGCATTAGCTGGAACTATAGAATTGTCTATAGTTATAACATCTGCTATTGCATTTGTATTAAAATTCCAAAGTTTAATATAAAGTGTGCTTGTTGAATGATACGCTTGAAAATTATATTGTCCACTGCCGTTAAACGGTAAAGACCAAAAATAACCAGTGTCATTATCTGTTGATTTTTTAACCCATATTGCTATAGTTCTACTTTCATAATCTGGTCTTAATATATTTAAATTAAACTCAGAATTATTATTACCATTTTCTATTTCAGCATATTCCAAAGGACTAGCTGCATCGCTAATATCCATATAATAATTTAATTTACCAAGCCCACTAGTAGTATAATCTAAATTTCTGTCGTAAGTGGTTTGTGGAAAAGCACTTTTATCATCAGCAGTCAAATCGTCAAAAGGCATATAAACTTTTAGTGTACCTAATGGTAGTCTAGCTTCTGGTACAACTTCTTGCCCTACTCTTCTGTGTATAAAACTTGATTTACCATCGCATGAAAGCCACGCTTCTATCCATTCGTTTTCTTCTATTGTGTCGCCTATCAGTAGTTCACCGTAGACTTCAAATGCAAGACGGTGAAGATTAAGTTTATTATATGTACCACTTCCTTCATTATAAATTTGTTCTATTTCGTTGGTATCTAATTTTCTTTTATATATACGAATATCTTCCATAAAACCTTGAAAATATTCTGCATTAACTGTACTGCCTATTCTCAAAGTTTGCATTTGATCATCATAAAATCCTTGATCTAATACAGCTTCTAATTTACCATTTAAATAAACATTTGCGTTATTACCTATTTCTCCAAAAGTCACTAAAACGTGTGTCCATACATCTTTAGCAAATGAACTGACTTTGCTGGTTTGATAGCTTGTACTTCTATTATATATGCCGAATGTATCATATTGTCCAGTAGATGAACCTATATGTATACTAAATCTACTATTCGACGAATATGGATTATCTCTTATAGCTATAAGGCATGGGTTATAACCAGCTGCACCATCTGTCCATTGTGGTTTAACCCACATAGATATAGTATATATGTTTCTATCAAAATGAGCATCGCTGTTTGAATATGTTAATGAAGCAGAAGAGCCATTAAAATACGCAGCGTTTCCTATTTTACCATTATTACTAAAAGTTACATTATTATTTGTTAAATTTTTATTAAACCCAGATTTATCAACTGTATCTCCATTTAATGTCCAATGCCCTATAACTTCATTTGATCTTTTATAATCGTAAACTGCAAATTCGTGACCTTTTGAAACTATAGGGTTAGCTTGTAAACCTCTTGTTGTTTGGTCTAAGTTTTGTAATTTGAATCTTGTATGTAAATTAAATTCTGATAAATCGCTAATTGAACTGTCATCGTCTATAAACACACCAGAATCTCTCATTTGTAAAGCATCATAAAAATATCCGTCTGTCCAAGTTGCTTTTTCTACACTACCATTGTTTTCGTTACCAGATTTATCATTTAAATGTTTACCTTTACCTTCTCTAAAATTAAAATGTAATTTAGAATCTACTGGTACACCATGTTCAAACTCTTGTAATTTTTTACCAAATACTTTGCTTGTTTTACCATAAGGAGTTTCGTAAGTGTTAACATCTTCTACAGTTGACGAGTCGTTTGGTAGTGAAAGCATTTCGTGTGGTATGGTTTTTATTACAAGTTTGTCTAAATAAACAGAACTGTAATTGGGATAAAATGCAAAATTACCAAACACATCATTTTTTAATCTAAAATCTGCTACTTTTACACCATTTAAATATACTACTATATCTTTGTTTATTTTTACAATTCTTGTGTTGTACCAAATGTTTCCGACAAGATTTACTTTTGATTTGTACGTTTGAGTTGTACCAAAACTATCTAAAAGTAAAATTTCATTAGTACCTAAAACAAATCGTATAAATGAAGATACGTTTGTACTATAATTATATCCTTGTCTGGATAACACGAAACCTAATGTACCTTGTGAACCGTTTGTGTGTTTCCAAACAAACTCTGCGTCAAAATTATTATACATGGCTGTGTTTTGTAATTCTAAAATCATAAGGTTGTCTAATTTTAATGATTGACCACCATAATTAGAATCTGTAGATTTTTGAAGTGTAGCCCCATTACTTTTGTTATGATAAGTTATACTTCTTTCTTGGTTAGCTAAACCAGAAGAGGCTTGTATATTATTTACAGAAACATTAGAAGGAAAGTTAGTAGAATTAAAATCTTCTTCTACTACTATTTGCCATTTATCCTCTTTGTCTATAAAATGTGTGTCTGACTTTACACCAAACTCTTTGACTTCCACACCATCGGCTGCTATATGATTTAGTACACCATGCCCATGTTTAAAATTATTATTGTGTACTATAACCTTTTCATTTTCTTGTAACCCCATAACTTTTGTAGTTTGGAATTTGGGATTACTTAGCATATCTTCTATTTGTTCTAATGTTTCAAAATCTTCTTCTAAAGCTATTTGCATTTTTTGTTTTGTCTCATTACCCTTTTGATAAGTTTGAGAATTGTAGCCAGTAATTTTCTTTTTGTCTGTTATACTTTCTTGTCTTGTTAATGCGTTGGTATCATAACCGTTAATTCTAATTTTTTTGCCCATTAATCTCAGTCCTTTTGTGTTAATAAAAACTTAAGCGTATAAATGCGTTCTAAGCGTTTTATTTTTTTATCGTGATAAATGTTACATAAACTCAAAATACTCTCATCTCCGTTATGCTATGCTATCTTATATGGGTTTTTGAGTAAGTCTGCGTTACGATTTATCTCTACAAACTTATCTAAAATAACATCAACATCATCTCTCTTATAATCACCTACAGTAAACTGCATACTCTCTGAACCATCTTCATTTACATAGTATGTAATGTTTATAAGTGGCTTATTATATTCTTCATCGTCATATTTAAAAGTAAACACTGAATTTGGGTATACATCGATAAAACCCTCAGCAGTAATATTAAATTTTTGTGCTGGGTTTTTTAAGTTATTTAATAAAATAAGTCCAACTGCGTGACATTCATCGTTAGAAAAGAATTCTCTTGCTATAAAAGTTTTTTCTCGTACTCCATATTTGTTTTGTGAAGTTTCATCTTCTTGTGTATCTTCGTATGGGTCTAAAACTATGTAATAATTATCTAAATATATTCTTCCGTCAGAAGCCCCAGTTGTACCTAATTTAAATCTAATTCTTATGTCTTTGGCTATAGTTAAATCTGCATTGCTCGTTACAGTAGCATCTGCTACTTCTAAATCTTTAGTAACCCATGCGTCTTTTGCTTCGTTGGGACTTGCTATTGCCCATTCATAATCTGTTTCTGAGCCATTTGTATCTGTGATAGAAAAAATAACAGCACTAATACCATTTGATGATAAAGCGCCAGAATAATTAGCATCTGCCGTATCTATGTAATATTGAAATCTTATAGCTGATAAATTCTCTAAATTAAAAGAGGCAGCTTCATCACTATATAAAGTTTTACCTAAAGTCATTAAGCCAGTGCCAGTGCCACCAAAATCAGTTCTTAAGCTTACACTTCTTCTTCCGTAGTTGGCAAACGTGTCTGTTAAAGCGTGGTCATTGACTACATAATCACCAGTTGTATAGTTGTAATTAATAGCCCAATAAGCATGGTCTACTAATATTTGACCAAAACCAGTATCTAAGGTATCACCTATAAATTCTAAAGGTGAAGTGTTTACTATTTTAACTGCAAAAGTCCAACCTACTCCATAATTACCACTGTTGGCAAAATCACCACTAGAAAATGCTTGTCCATGTCCACAAGTTACTTGCGTCCAGCCACTTGGATTGTTAAATGAATGACCAGAACACCAACTAGCACCATCGTTATCACTAAAGTAAACTGTGCAACTTGGTACTGTACCACTTGTATATGGATTAACATTTGAAAGGTCAATATAAAAAGCAGAAGAATTATAAGTTTGAGGTGGAGTTGTAGTAGCGTTTTGATTAATAGATTGGTCAAATTTTAATCGTAAATCACCATTTAAGTCTAGTTGTGCATATTGACCATTATTAGTAATTCCGTAAGTAGGATTTGTTACATCAGTAGAATAATAAGCGTTGTTGGCATCTATATAATCGTTTGCTGTTAAAGCAACTGTACCAGCTGGTTCTGCAAACCATGTGGCTGCATCTAATTGTTCTGTCCAAAAATCTAAGTCATAAGGTATTGCGTTTATAGGATTACCTTTAACTGTTATTTTATTATACAATTCATCTATATCCTCACTCAAAGAGATGGTAGTGATAGGAATATCTGGTAATGAACCAAACGTACCAGTCTGACCAAACCATACATTATAGTATGGGTCTACCCAAAATACAAAATTGTTAGCAAACCCAGAAATGTTATTCACTTGCTCTCCTATATCTTTTATATATCTTAAAATGGTGTTATTTTCCCAATGCCACTTTTTAGATGTGGAAGTTGGTTCTATAAATTCATCAGCTGAAAGTTCTACACCTTGTGCAACCTTTAAACCATCTAAAACTCTTTTTACTTCTACACTAGCTTCTGATAAAATAGTAGGTCTTTTGAATAACGTTTGTTTGTCAAGCATACCTAAAATATCTGTACCTTTTATAGTTATTAATCCGTCTTTTTCGCTTCTTTCTATAATTTTACCATAGTATACTCTATTGCTATTTTTTTCTATGACTATATCCCAACCAGCTCGTATACGTTTTGAAGTTGGTGATGCGTCTAATTTTATATTTATGTTACCAGCTTTGTTGTATGCTCTTGTAAAATTAAAGCTACGCCAGTTGGTAAACTTTACTCTTTTTCTACCATCGAAATCTAAAAAGAAAACTGCCCATGACATTTATTAACTCATTCCATCGCTTATCCTTTTGAATGTAGAAGCTATTATTTGTGATGCCTCAGTATTTTCTATATCAACTGTTTCATCACTTCCAATATTAATAGTTATGTTTTCTACAGCAGTATTGTTACTATTGGTAACACTGTTGTCAGTAATTGGTTGTCCAGCGCCACCATTGCCTACACCTTCACCATTTATGTTTTGTGCTGCTACACCGAGTAAAGCACCAGCTACATCTTGTATAGCTAAAATGTTAGAAATGCTACCAAATAACTCTTGAGCTTTTTCTGCTTCTTGTTGTAAATCGTCACTTGCTCTTAATTGTACTATACCTTGATCTATTTCTAAATTAGTTAAGTCTGCTTCTACTGGGAATGCTATTTGTGAATTTTCTACATCAGCTAAAGCTTCGTCTACAGCATCCATATCAAAATCAAATTCTATTGCGTCAAAATCACCAAAGGTGTTTTCTAACTCATCACTTTTGGCTTTAGTTGAGTCAAATTCATCTTGTAAATCTTGTAATGAAACTTTTGAATCTTCCAAGTCTTGTATTGTTTGTTTGTAAGCATCTATATCAGCTTGTAAGGCTAATCTTTTTTCTTCATCCATTGTTGTTGCTAATTGAGCCTCTTTAAACTTCAAGACAAATTTTGTAACGTTTTGTGCAGCAGATATGAGAGCATTTGTGATACCTTGTACTATTTTTAAGAAGCCATCACCATCTTTCATTATGCCGTCAAACCCATCGTCACCTTTGTTGAAGAATCTATCAAACGCTGGTAATAAATTTTTACTAATAGCATCAGCTATTTTACTAAATCCTAAAGTTACACCTTTTATAGCAGAAACTATACCCATAAAAGCAGTGACAACAGATGCCACAATTCTTATAAGTATTTGTAATATTGGGTTTAAGAACTTAACTATAACTGTAACTATGCTAAAGAATGCAGAAAACAAATCACCTACTATAGATATAACCATTCCTATAGCTAAACCTATTCTTTGGAAACTTCCTTGATTTTGTTCAACAATGTTTTTTAATACACCAAATATTTTTATAACTCCACCAGCTATAACTTTAACTAAACGTATTGAAGCGCTAATTATTGGGAATATTGCTGGGGCTAAAGCAGAGAATAATTCTATAACCATAACTATTGCTGGTGCTACTATACCAACTAAATCAGCTATTGTACCAACAAATAGAGAAATAAAAGGTACAAATGTGTCAAAGTTTGCTATGACAGCATCAAATATAGGCATTATTGCAGCTAACACTCTTTGTATAGCTGGTAATATCAAAGGTAAAACCATACCTAAAACATTTATAATTGACATAAACATATCTGTTACCATACCAAATATACTCATACCGTTTTCGGTTTCTTGAAATAATAAAGCAAAAGTTTGTACTAAAACCCCAACTAAATTAATTAATGTTTCGAATACTCCACCAAAACCAGTTACTAAAGTTTCAGCGTTGTTGTTTAAAATTTGTAATACGTTAGACATACTTTGTGCTAAACTTTCGAATGTACCAATAATATCTGGGTTAGAAAATAGATTGTTTAGGTTTTGTAATATACCAGTTCCTTCTGCATTTACTAGTAATGGTTCTAATGCGCCCATTATACTCATACGTAAATCTTCTAAACTACCTTGTAAAATACTTACTTGTCCAGCTACACTTTTCATCATAGCTTCATTAGCTACTTTTATTAAATTAAATCCTTCTTCTGCATCTTCTGCTAAACTTAGTAATAAATTAGAATATTGTTCAGTATCATTCATTAAGGCATTCATAGCACGACCAGCTCTTGTACCAAACATCTCTTGCATTACCATAAGTCGTTCTTCATCAGTTGCTATTTGAGCTAATCTGTCTTGTAATTCTACAAGTATTGTCCCCATATCTTTCATTCTACCTTCATCATCGAAAGCAGTAAAGTCTATAGAAGCCATTGCATCAGCTGCACCTTTACTTGGGGCTGTAAGAGCTTCTAATGCTTGTGCTATGGCTGTACCAGCCCTACTTGCATTGAAACCCATGTTAGATAATGCTGCTACCATTGCTACGGATTCTTGTAGTGATACACCAGCAGCAACTGCCAATGGTGATACATACTGCATAGCATCTCCTAATTGTGCCATACTTAGAGCTGAATCGTTGGCAGCTCGTGCTAAAACGTTAGACACTGCTACCATTTTTTCTTGTTCTGTTAATAATTCACCAGATGCGTTTCTTGCATCTGACAATACGCCACTAAAAGCGTTCATGGTTCTTGCTAATAATTCACCAGCGAATTGCATATCTGCACCAGTGGCAACGGCTAATGCAGCAGCAGTTTCGGTTAAAAATGTTAATTGTTCTGGCGTCTCAAATTGACCTATAGATGCTATTTCACTCATAGCACCAGCTATCTCACCAGAACTAAATATTGTTTGTCTTGCTATTCCAGTTATGGCTTTTCTATAAACCTCAGCGTTCTCATCAAAATTACCAAATGATCTATCTACAGTACCAGCAAAAATAGCTATTTCTCTACCAGCTTTATCTAAAGAGGTAAACTCTCTAAATGCAGTTTTAGTAAAATCCATCAAAGCTCTTTTAGCAGCAGCCAATGAACCTCTCACTAAATCGCTTAGTGCTTGTGCAAATCTTTGTACACCTTTGACTCCTAACCTACCAAAACCTTCTGCTATTCCTAAAGCTTGTAAACCTAAAAGAGATAAACCTCTTGAAGCTATACCTAAACCAGCTTTTAAAGCACCTCTCGCAAATATAAAACCTAATTTTGTAGATTGAAATGCTACCTTTTCAAAACCTTTGGCTACTGGGTTTAAATCTTTTGTAAACTTTTTATATACTTTGCTTATTTTTGTAAATGCTTTTTCTTGCTTGTCGTTTTCGCCAGTTAACTTGTTCATACCTTTGACAAGTTTGTCCATAGAGTCTGCTATCCTCTCTAATTGTTTACTTGCATTATCTTTTGCATTTATTTCTAGGTTAGCAGACATTTATCTCATCTTCCTCGCTTTTGGCTCAATCTTCTGTTGCGCCTTTCTTTGTGGACAGCTTTTCTATCCAAACACATGAAAGTGAAATCCACAAAAGAGGCGTCTTGGTCATTCAAACCACCTTGATCTGGGAATACTTGATATGCGTCAAACATAACAAACCTTTTCCAATGTCTGTGATTTATTGTTGGCATACGCCCTTTTGAAGTATCACTATAGAGTTTGGAATAGTACAAATCTACTTTTTTCGTAGTTTCTCCAAAATGCTGTCATCGCCACCCTCATTGAGTTCACTGATTTCATCATATAGATATTCACCTAACCAATTAGGTAAATCTCTTAGTTCACCAGCAGTAACTTCAAAAGGTGCAGAAAGCAAACAAGCTTTTATTGTGGCAATTCTTGTTTTTGAAGGTTTGAGCTGAAACTTACTTTTGTTTGTTTCAGCATCAATTTGTACGTCAGATGCTTCTTCTAGCACCTGTTCTCTTTCACCAAAAGACCATTCTTTTATAACGTAAGTACCTATATACTTTTCGTAATGTAATAACTGGTCTTCATCGAACAATTCTTTGACTATTTCTAATTCTTTAGTTCTCATGTGTCTTCACTTTTTATGACTATGCGAAATCAACTGTATCGGCAGTCATGGGTATGTCGATAGTGATTAACTCATTTGGTGCTGAGTCTAAATATGCACTATCAAAAGTAACATTATTAAGGGTTGCAGTTCCCCATGAACCCAATGTAACAACTATAGAACCTTGATCACCACCAGTAATCTCAGCAAATTCATCTAGATCATCATAATCTATAATAACTGAGGCTGTTGCGTCAAAGTTACCAAAGTGTACACCAGTTGGGAAAGCGTTTCCGTTAATTCTGTACTTCTTCTCTCCATTTTGAGAGACAGATATATTTATTTCATGTGCTATGGTGTTTATACTGTCATCGTTAGTAAAACTAGCTTTGTCTAATGTTATATCTGTGAATAATAAGAAGGTTGCGTTACCAGCAGTTCCGTGTGCAGTGAATGTTGCACCACTTAAACCAGAAGCTGCTGCAGAAGCAAAGTATTCTGATTTTTGTCTGATAAATTCAAAAGTAGCTGTAACAACACCTTCATTATCAATGCTGATTTCTACAGTATCTTGAACACATCCTTCATAAACTTCTATTGCTGATGCTGAACCAAATGTTGCATTATCAGCTACAACTATAGCACGACTTCCAGAAGATGCTACAGTTTCATCAAATCCTAAGATAAATTCATCGTACATATCTTCTGTTAAATTAACTTCTACGACTAAATTATCTTCGTCTATTCTTAAGGCTGGTCTGCCGACTCTTTGTCTGCTACCATGTCTTCTTAAGTTTCCTCTTTCTTGCGCAGCACCTCTTCCAGAAATACTTATAATTTCCTCTAAAGGACTGTAAGTACCAGAAGTGGGTGCAGTTCCGTATGTGGCTTCATCTATAAACCACACGTATGTATCTTGACCAGTTTTTGTTGCCATAATATCACTCTCTTGTTAAGTTGTAATAATTATCTTGGTAGGTCAGCTCGACCAAGATACTGACGCTAAAAGCAGTAACCTCGCCATGACCATCATAAGCAACACCGTAAGTTATGTCACGAACTTCTAGCCAATGAAGCCCACTACTAACCCACTCTTTGGTATCGCTTATCTTACTATTACCTATAAGTATTTGTTTAATAATTTGTTTGAACCACCATCTTTGTGATGGGTCTTTTGTGTAATACATGATACGAACTTGTTCTTGCTCTAAAGCGTTTTTCTTTTCTGGAATGGTTCTTGCCATAACTTCTTCGGACTCTAGTACTCCATACATAGCTGGTACTGGGTCTCCGAATATAGGTTCTCTTGCGAAATGATCTACTGGATAGTCTTTAAAAGCACCACCAAAATTACCAAGTAACTCATTTATTAAATCTAATAACAATTCGTTAGGTGGTACTCTTGTAGATCGTAATTCATCTGCTGACATTTATAATCACCTACAGTCATGTTCACTATCTGGCATAGCATCTAATAAATTATCTGGCTTAGGGTCTGCTGCTGTGCCTTTTGGTAAATCTCTATGAAATTCTTCATTTGTTAAATCTTTTGCACGGTGTTTTGTTCTATCCGTGCTACTACCTTTATAACTCGAAGTATGCAATATCTTTCAACTCCACGTTAGTATTGTTTTTATAAATTACTTCTAATCTATATTTTATATTCTTCTTTAAATAATAATCGTTTGTAGGACAAAAAGCTAATGTCCAATTTTTTTGCCATTTACCATACTTTTTCCAGCGCATAACACCTTTGTTGTTTTGAGGTATGTATTCGTATAAAACAAAAGTAACTTTATCATCATATCCTAAATTATCAACAAACTTATAATAAATAATTTGTCTTTTTCTCATGACTATTGGAAAATCTTGTACACTGTTTGATAAGTTTCCCTTTATAAGTGTGCGTTCCATTATATCACTCAAATTTTATTCTAGGGTTTACTGCATCTCTGTATGTTATTTCACCATCTGCTACATCCATTATGCCTAAAGCATTTTTAATTTTGTATCTACCAGTGGGTAATAATTTTATCATGTGAACAGAGTTACATTGATTACAATTTCTTTGTTGTGTTTTATGAGCAGTATTAATTAAAATACCAGTAGGGAATAAACACACTGGGCATTTAACAAGTGCAGCTACTTTACCAGTTTTCTTTTTTAACATAGCCATTTTAGTAAGCTGTGTTACGTCAAAAGGTATTTTGTCTACTGTTGCCATTCTGTGATTTAAAATGTCCCAGCCATCTCCTACTTTTTTATTAGAGATTTTTTTTCTATAAGGGGGTATTACCATGTTGTTTTCACTCTTTTATCTACGTATGGTCGTAGTTCACCCAATTCTCTCGTAATGAGTTCTAAACGTGACAAATCAATTTCTATGTCCATGTTAGTGGCATTTTGATTTGTAAAGCCTTTACGATAACGTCCAGTTTTTTGATCTAATGGCATATCTAGTAATAATAATCTAGCAGCCAAAAGATTAGCAACTCTGTCGTTTATATAATTGTTATCGCCATATGTGTAGGCTATTGATATATTTTTTTCATCTTTTATGGGAGCTGTATCAAACACAATCTCTTTTATCAAATTGGTTCTATCATGTTTGATTAAGTAATAATGAGTATCTTCTGTTTTAGATACGCCATTAACAGTAACAGTGTCCACTGACGTGACATCAAAATGATGTAATAAAAACGTTTTGGTTTCGCCATCTCCCCACTCCACTTGTGTATAACTTTGTGAACCTATATTAGAACCTCTTAATGTTTTGTCTAACATAAGTTTAACGATGTTCATTTTATCAATGACCATCTGATCTGAAACTTCTGACCATGTGTAATCTGCTGTTACAAATGCACCATTTGCTGGTGCAGAGTCCAAAGTTACAGAACCTTTTTCTTCATCTATACTACTTACTGTTACTGAAACACCGTTGACATAAACGGTTATATCTGCTGTTGTAATTGTTGATGTTGTTGAAGCATCTTTGTCGCATATGAATGATTTATTGTTTCCAACATTTGGAATGATGAATTCTGTAGTAGAAGCATCTCCTTTATTTGGTGACAAAGATACATCGTGTTCTCTTATTGCTATTTTTCCAGTTAATCTTCTGATTTCTGGTATAGTTCCATAGACCATATTTATTTCCTCTAAATTTTTTCCAAATGTTGGTATCGGTTACTGGGGGGTCTTATTGCCCCCCATTTGTTGCAGTATTTATTGATTGTCGTAATATACAGTGTGAATATCCCAATCAGAGCTTGTCGCTACTGATACATAAATGTTTTCACCCTTTTGAGAGTGTAAACCATTTGGGAATTCAATATGGGTGTGGGTTGTTTGACCAGCCCCAGCAGATTTATCTATGTGCATTTCCCACATTTTTGTACCACTTGCACCACCAGATTTAACAGTTAAAACTGCTAAATTGGAGTTATCAAAGTTATCGAAAGATAATGCTTCGATAACTTGAAATCCATCAGTGGCAGCTACTAGCTCACCGTCACCTTCGGTGTCGGTTCTTTCAGCAAACTTTTGTTCACCTAATTTTGCGAATTTTGTAGATACCACTAACAATCACCTTACTGTAAGTTCAAGACTGATGGAATTGCTGTCCATCTGACACTTGCTGTTCCAGCTGCTGAGTCACTGACAATATCGAGTGTAAAACCGTTTACTGTTTTTGATGTGACAAAGAAATGTACTGCTGTAGCAGACAAATCTTCTTCAACAGAAGCCAATACAATGTAGTTTGTATCTTTCATAGGGGCTTCGAATGTAACAGCAGATTGTCCATCACCAGAACTTAAAGTGATGGATACTGCACTTGATGCTACTCTAGGTTGTGATTTTTTCAATACCATAATAAATCACTCCTATCAATCAATGGCGTTTTTAACGTCACCAATCATAGCTAAGAACTCTGGGCGTGTTACATGGAATGCAACTCTTTCTAACCATCGGAGTTCCTCATAGTCACCCTCGAAGTTATGCTTTTGCATGAGTTCTACTTCTCTTCTCATACCAATCATAGCTGCTTCTCTGTTGAGACCTAATACAACTGTGTCAGTTGAGTTTGATACGATACCAGTTCCACCGTCCATATCTTGTGGAGCAGTGTCAGTACCTACTGGAATGAATCCAGATGATATAATGTTTGTGCCATAGTAGTCACCAACATTTCCTCTGAGTAAAGCTGCTTTGTCAGCACCGATTGCGTCTACTCTTTGGAAGTTTTCAAATTCTATTGGGTCTCTCATTCTTGCTAATACGTAGGGTGATACGAGAATGTCAGACATTCTTGTGTCTCCTTCAACATTTGCTTCTGTGATAGCCATTAATTTGTTTAAATCTTTTTCTCTTAATAATGCTTGTGCATTATCAATGATTGCATCGAAATCTTGATTCTTTGCAGTCCAACCAGCACCTACTGGTGCAACACCACTGTTTGATGCGTATGGTACTTCTGCGATTAAACCAGAATAGTAATATTCTGGTTGTCCAGCAGTGTATCCAGCACCAATTTGTCCAGCAGTTTGGTCTGCGTCACCGTTTATCCATGCTTGTTCTTCTGCTTTTGCCATTGCGATGACTCCTTGTTGTACTAACATCTCTGCGATGTCAATTAAGGAATCTTCTTGTAATTCAGATGTGTAACCAGCGAATACACCCAATTTGTAATTGGTCATGGTGTGTTTGCTGAATCCAGCTTTGGTGATACCAGAAGCTGAACCAGATGCACCAGATTCAGATGTAAAGTCAGCACCTTCACCTAAAATGTAACCAGTTAATCCACTGTCTAATTGTGGCAATTCAAAAGTTTTTGAAGTCATGAAAATTTGGTTGAATAATTGTCTCAATACAGTTGAGTCATGTAATAATTCTATGTAGTAATCTGCTAATGGAGAAGGTACAGTGTGTCCACCGTCAGCGTTTGCGCTGTTTTGACCAGCAGTATATGCTTTGTCAATTTTTGATTTCTCATATGCAGAAGAGCTAAAGTTTTTTAGTGTATTCATTTTTAATTACTTCCCCCTTCGAAAGCTGCGAGTCTATCTTCCCTTGATGATGGTGTTAATTGGATTCTCCAATTTGTTTGTCGATTCTTTCTGTCAGTAATCAACTCACCAAGATGTTTTAAGTCTCGTAGTAGTGCCATATCTCTGTTTTCAGCAAATTTGTCTACGCTTTTGTTAGCAGGTGCAGTTTGTCTTGCACTTACTTTTGACTTTTCAGCCAATGCGACTTTTTCTGCTTCTAGAGATTTGATTAGTTCATCTCGTTCTGCGATTGTATCTTTTAAGTTAGCAATCTCAGAACTTTGCTCATTGATTTTTTCATCAAAACCTTTTGATTGAGACTCAAGTCTTTTCTCATAAGCGTCTGAGTTTCTTTCGAGCAAAGTCTCCATTAAGGTTTCTATCTCTTGTTTGTCCATAGTTTTTTCCTCACTATTTTTTTGTTGTAGTTCATCTTCCTCAAGTTCAAAACTTTTGAAAGATTCTGCTTTTGCGATAGCCCAGTTTATACCAGTTGTACCCCCCCATCCAAGCCAAGCGACATAGCCGTTGTCTTTCCAAGGAGTATCTTTGTATTTGGGGTCTATCTCAGCATTTTTGCGATGTCTGTTAAATTGCGCCATGCGTTTAACAGTCTCTCTAGATAAAGGGTCTCTGTTAGCAAGTTGTCTAGCTCTACGCCATCCGACTTGTGTCATACCTTTTACCTCATCACCATGTTCTTCTTTCCATCTGATGACCTTTTTAGCATTATTGGTTGCGCTTTGTGGGTAATCTGTAAAAGAGTCTTCAGATTTTTGCTCTTGTTTCATACAACAAGGGCAATTCTGATCTTCACTACAATCACAATGATATTTTTCTCTGTCCATGTCGTATTTACGACCACATTCTGGACAATAATATTTATCTTTGTCTTCATCCTCGTAGTGATGATTCTTTTCGACTTCCTCAGTTTGACTTTTTAATGCTTCATATAAGTTCTTCATATATTGGACAGATTCGCTTTCTGGGGTCTTCGCATTTGGATTTGCTGGAACACCAACGAAAGATGCTTCGACAACTTCACCATTATAAATGAGAAGTGCATCATCTTTTTCAGAGTAATCGTAATCACCTTTTTGCATATGGAAACCTATTGACGCTTTGTCAAGTATTCCTTCCTCTAGTAATGTCATTACATGAGGTGCAGTTTTAGATATACCTACTCTTAATCTAGTTGCATATTCACCATCATCCAGTTGTACAAGTTCACCTTTTATAACCTTTCCGATAGGAAGTTCATCAGTTTTATGATTTAAGAACACCGAAGTATTTTTGGTTGATAAATCAATAGCAGCCCTCTCCAAAAAAGATTTTTGAAGGATGTCATTGACTCTATCTCTGTGTGAAGTGGCTACGTCAATAGTAACTTCACCCAAAAACTTAGATTTCTCTTCATCTTCATCGTTATATGCTTTAACGTTTAAAGGCGTGAACCTTTTGGATGTGTATATAATTACGTTAGTCATAAGCAACCACTATTTATATTATTTTAATAAGTTATTATTAATCAAAGTATCTCTTGTTAAAATCGCCAGTTAATCTTTCAATTTCTTTACTTAGTAAATCTATTACCGTATTATACGGCATTGTACCCCAGTGATTTGGGGCAATATTGTATCTTGCGTATTTTTTAAATAGCTGACTGTTCTGTGTATGTTTATGTTTTGTTGGGTCATATAAATCAACACCATTTAAAGATGTAGCTGGTTCACCACTATATCTATCTTGTGGTTCAAAGTGACCAATGTAATATGTGTTCCATTTTACTTGTTTGTAATCAGTACGCCTTTTTAAAGTACCAGTATCAACTGGTACATTCATACGTGCAACAGACCTTAACATAAAAAAATATCTATCTAATTCACGTTTTAAATAATTGTAATATGGTAAACGATAGTTCTTCATTTTAGAACTCAATTTTTTAATTGAGGCTGTAGCTTCTTTTAAATCCTTTGCATCAAAAAATACTGTCATTTTGCTTTACACTCTTCTAAAGCTATGGCATAAGCTTGTTCTACTTCCATATCTTTATTTTCCATAAACCATTGTGTCAAACGTCTTACACATTCTCTGTAAGTTTCGTTAGGTTGTCTTTCTGGCATTAGGGGTCAACCTCTTGGGTTTGACTTCTTCTACCTTCGTCACCATCTACAGATTGTATTGTGTCGTTCTCTTCATTGGTGATACGATCTTGACCTTCTGGATTATCTCCTATTTGTCCACTAGCTTGGAACTGATTAGAACCTATAGGTTGGTCAAAAACTTCATCATTTTTTTCCTCTAATCCCCACATTGATCTTGCCTCATTTGTTGTAATTACATTTGTACTGAGTAAGATTTTAATGTTTGCTGCTAATTGTCTCATATCCATGTAAGGTTTATATTTGAAACGAATGTTAGTAGCATAGTCTACTTGTGGTCTGCCAACTGTTGTAGCATTTGGTCTAAATCTTGCATCTATATCTTTGTTACCATACAATTTGTGTATAACTTCTGTGTAGAAACCATTAAGAACTCTTTGATAAGTGTGTATAGCATCTGAGTAAGAGTTTCTTTCTTCTCTTGCAGAAGCAGCACCACCACCGTGTTCTGTTGTCAATGACATATTTGTTGGTGTAACACGTAAAGCTGTCATTATACTTTGTATTGCATATGTAACTAATTTATCATATTCCATTTCTTTGTTAAATCCAGCTAAAGGTTCTATTTGTACACCATCTGGCAATCTTGTAATAACGTTTCTGTCACTTTTTTGTAAACCGTGAACAAATTCATCAAACTCTTCATCAGATGTTTCTGGTGATAAAACAAAAAGCATAGCTGGTAAACCACCATTTTTAAATATTTCTAAATTATATTTTCTTGCGTACCATAACAAGTTAGCAACATCAATTAGAGTTTCTACTGGTGAAGCTTTAAACCATTTTGTATCTGGCGCATAATATGAACCCATAACAAAGTTTTCTTCTTCTAAAACTCTTTCTTGATTTGTACCTTTACGCCAAATTACATTTATAATTTTAGAACCATCGTCATTCCATATTGGTTCACAATCTTCGGAGTCAAGAAGATAATAGTTCATACCTATTGGGTCTATTTCAGCATAAACTACTGTGTCTGTAATTAGCGATAAGGCAGCAGTATTCATTTTTGTAACTAATTTTAATTCTGGCAAAGTTATATCTTTCTTTACATTTCCTATAAAAGTTCTCTCTCTTAGACTTGGCGATAAATTTGTAGTTTCTAAAGCCCATTCTCCATTTATAGCAGATACTAAAGACTCTACAGCACCTTTTATAAAAGGTTCTAGAGTTACTAAATCTAGCCATGTACTTTCATTATTAAATCTACCAGCAGTAACATCAACGCCAAGTGCGTTCATGATAGAAATACTTCTGGTTCGAGTTCTGTGTGATGGTTGTGTATCACGTTTTTCTCTACGTAGTAAATTATCAATTATACCCATATTAATAGCGACTCCTATTTATATTTATTGGAACTGTAGCAGTTCTTGTGCCTTTGCTTTTCGGCTTTATATCTTCCATAAGGGCTAAGGCAGTAGCCCAAATAATATCATCGTCCTTTCCTTCTATTTTACCAGTATAACGAGGTTTACCAAAATCTGTTACTTCACGCCTTAGCTGGTGAAGTTGATCAAAGTAATCCACATCATTGTCAGTGATGATATTATACCGACCTTCCATTTTAGCAAGAGTAAAATCAAGAGCTTTGTCTTGATATTCATCAGCCTCATAAATACTTATGAGATTATGAACCAACTCTTCCTTACGTGAACTTGTCAGTTGTATCTCAGTAACTTTGGATTTAGGCAAATATTCAAGAATATCTAAATAGACAGAATAGCCTATCCCAGTGCCATCTACATAGAGTTGGTCAACATCGAACCTTTTAAATAGGTCTACTATCTGAGGTATGTAAATCTTGTGATTGACGCCTTGCCAACTCTTTCTGTATCTTTTGTAATAAGTATTATTTTTCTTCTCGAAAATGATAATTGCAGTCTGATTTATTTTTTCTGCTGGGTCTAATCCCATGACAAACCTTGAGTTTGCTGGTTTTATAAATCTGCCTTCTAAAGCCCACTGATCTAAGTGTGGATAACTTCTTGAC
>Ga0213858_10000086_pt1 | contig 38892 bp, 43 predicted proteins | sample PICome_FD_160122 | JGI IMG/M metagenome (GOLD analysis project Ga0213858, IMG submission 160122) | Coastal seawater microbial communities near Pivers Island, North Carolina, United States - PICO245 | ecosystem: Environmental > Aquatic > Marine > Coastal | place: USA: North Carolina | collected... | reverse complement strand
GTACCGCAGTCATTACATCACCACCATAACAATTAATGTGCAGATAAATTACATCTGTTTCTTGTGCTGTTCGTATAATATGATTCCATTCAACGTAACTTTCAGGTCCTTCAAGTTCACCGTTCAAATAAAAATCAAATAGGTTCCCTGTAGGTCTCGCAAATACTCCTTCTACACCTGTAAAAGTAGCCAATCCTTTTTCATTATCTGACATACTATCTCCTAAACATTTTCATAGTAACGTGTTACTGCTTTGATTCTTTCTATTTGTTTATCTATGATAGCCGTCCTATTAGGCCAATGAATATAATCCTTCTCTGGATTCTTTTGTAGATTATACAGTAGTGGTAAGATAAGGTCCTCTACTTGTCCAAGTTTTGCAGTCACATCTTGCTGCACAAGTTCACGATGTTCATTAATCATTGAAGAATTATCTGAAGTCAACACCAAACTCTCAAGTCTTTCTAACTTGTCCATTATAGTTTGTAGCTGTGTATCGTCTACCTGTGCTACTACAGGTTCCTGTACGGTTGTGGAGGTAGGAATTTCATCTACCGCAGTAAAACCGAAATCGAATATATCGTCAGACATTTTTTCCTCTCTTAAAGTTCTTTACCTTTTTGTCCATATGTTTCATAGCTCTTTGTAGCTTTAAAGAAGATGCTCTCTGAGTAAAATTTTGCCCCAACATATGATCGTATTCGTGCAAAACAACTCTTGCTGAAAATCCAGAAAACCCCTCTGCAATAACAGCGCCTGTTTCATCCTGATATGAAATTGAACATTCTACAGGTCGTTTTATCATTAACCAAAGTCCTGGATATGACAAACAGCCTTCTTTCATACTGACCATTTTATCAGATACGCTTTGCAATTTAGGATTAAATATTGCTTTGGATGGCACTTTATCATTGCCGCCCATAACAAACACTCTCATATCAAGTCCAACTTGATTAGCAGATAATCCTATACCGCCTGCCTTACCCATAGCATGAAAAAGTCTTAGGCTCAATTCTTTTGCATCTTCTTTTTCAAAATCAAACTCACTGGGTTTGTTACTCAAAAAAGGATCACCGAAAGGCAACAACTCTAGTTCTTTCATTATACCATCACCGAATAATTGTTTTTCTTTTCAAATCTGATAACACTTCTAAACTTGTCAAACAGTTGATCTCCTTTGTGAGAAATTACAAACACATTTGTATCCTCACCTATTGTGTTTAACAATGTCATAACATAATCAGTACCATTAACATCTAGAGAGCTATCAAACACCTCGTCTAAAAGTAATAAATTTGTACTGGCACTGTTTTTCATTTTAGCAATAGTTCGCCAAGTGAATACAAGCGCCAAATCTATTCTTTGTTTTTCACCTTCACTAAATGAAGCGTAACTAAATTTATCTCTGTGTCTGGACTTTATTGTTTCTTTAAATGTTCCGTCTAACTCAAACTGAACAAAGAAGTCCATGGCAGTTAAGTATTTATTCACTAACTTATTTATGACAGGCAAATATTGACGAATAATTTTAGTTTTTATACCCGAGTCCTTGAGCAAATTTTCTGCAACACTATTGTATTGTTGTTCCTCTGACAAAACATTTTTGTTGCTTGTCAGTTCCATAATTTTCTTAGCTGTTTGTTTTAACTTTTCAGTTTCTTTTTCAATGTCACCTACTTTACTTTCAGCCTCAGATTTTTCTAATACAAGACGTTGCAGAAGTGTTTGATTTGTGATGATTTGATTATTGAAGCTCATAATTTGTTCGTCTAAAGACAAAACCTTTTCATACAACTCATTCACTTCTTCTAAGTTTTTCTTCAGGTCTTCACTCGCAGTTTCAAGTTCATCAATCCTGTCCTTCTTTTCTTCTGACATACTGACTTTAAACTCATGTGGTATGCCTTGTTTACAAGTAGGACAGTCATCATTATTGTGATAGAAATCTACTTCTTTTTGGTGTTCACTTATTTTCCTAATTATTTCTTGATTATAGGTCTCCAGTTTCTGTTTTTTTGATTCAACTGAGCCAAGATTCTTCTTCTCTGTTGTGCAAGAGGCTGCACTCTCTGTAAGGCTTGTGATTGTTGAGTTTGTTTCATCTATCTCTCCTTGTATCCTATCAATACGTTCTTGTTTATCAGACTCTAGTGTTTCGACATAACTTTTTTGTACTTTACCCTTTTCTTTTTCTACAATTATTTCACTCTCAGCAAATCGTATTTTTTCTTTGAGTTCTGTTATTTTACCTTTCAAGACATCTTTCATTGTTGAAAAAATACGTATGTCTAAAATGTCCTCAATGATCTCTCTTCTAACATTGGGAGTCAATTGCATAAAAGGAGTAAAGGATGCACTACCTAATATAACAATTTGTGTAAAAGACTTATAGTTTAGTTTTAAAATATTTTCTTCAAGATGTTTTTGAAAGTCTCTAACATTTGCATTTTGGTCTAAAGGTTCACCGTCAATTTCTATATCAAAAACACTAGGTAAACTACCTCTACGCACAAGATACTGTTTACTTCCTATGTTAAACTCAACCTCCACCAACAACTTCTTTTTGTTGATAGAGTTTATCAATTGAGGTTTAGATATGTTACGAAAAGGTTTGTTAAATAATGTAAACGTAAGAGCATCTAGTAACGTAGACTTACCAGAACCATTCTCACCTAGAACTAATGTACTACTGCTTTTGTTGAGTTTTATCTCAGTAAAAGCATTGCCAGTAGACAAAAAGTTTTTCCACCTAATAGTAGTAAATTTTATCATGCAGCATCCTGTGCTTCAACGTATAATGATTGTAACAATACTTTTAGTTTTTCCTTATCTAAATTTATTTCTATACCATCAACATAATCTTTGAGTAGCGTCATCGTATCTTCTAGATCAATGTCATCACCCACTGCCTCATCTTCAAAATCAGATAAATCCTCAATGATTTTTAGTTCAATTAGATCCTGTTGATATAAATTGTCAATAAAAGAATCAAATTTATTGAAGTCTGTTTTGTTTACTACAATAACTTTTATGCAACAATTTTTATAATCTGAAAAACTACAATTGTTAATACTATCTCGACCCAATTCACTGGAATCATCGTAATATAATTTATGAAAAATCTGTTTAGGGTTGTCAACATAACTTAACTCCTGGTTGTCACAATCTAATACAGCAAATCCTCTAGGATCATCATAGTCTGACCAAGTTATTTGATAAGGGTTGCCCATGTACGTGATATTGCCCTGAGTATGCCTATGGTGGAAATGACCACTAATAACCAAAGGTAAATGATTAAAAAGGCTAGGGTCCATACCATGGGGATTAGGAGTACCACGATACATCTGATAACCCGAAAATTCAAAATGTCCCAGACAAACGTCCGCTTTCGATTCTGAAATCTTTTGAAGGCTACTATCATAGTTATCTACGCATATCCATGGCACAAAAAGTATATTAGTTTTACCCATCTTCACTTCTGTAACTTCATCATACAGAGTGATATTGTTGTAATCTTGTAATAGTAAGTCTGGAGAGTTTACTATGTTTGTATTTTTATAATAGGTATCATGGTTACCTGCTATCATGTGAAGATCAATACCTAGATCTTGTAACCTATCAAAAAAATATTCTTTACAACTTTTTAAACTATTATAATTTATATATTTACGTCTGTCAAACGTATCACCAAGGTCAAATACAGTTTTGATGCCGTGTTCTTGAAGGTAAGGGAAAAAGGTATCTTCATAAAATTTTCGGAAGTGAGCATCAAAAGCTAGTGAGTCGCTTCTTGCACCGAAATGCAAGTCAGTAACTAAAGCTATCTTCATTCACGCTCATATATAGCAGAGTTGGCACCGTGTTCCCTTACTTCACACGACACACAATGACATCTACCATTTGTCAGTTCTTTTACTATACTATCTGCTACCCAAAAGGCTTCTTCTGCAAACATTTCACAACCAACACCTCGCATAACTACAACCTTAGCAAGTCCTTTTTCTTGTAGTTCAAACAAGTCTTTGAGATGTGGATCGTTATTGTCTGCAACAACTGTGTGGTCAAAAGTATCTTCTAACCAATTTTTCAGTTCTTTCAAGCCACCAAAGTCTACTACCCAGTTTTTATCATCAAGGGCTTCAGTACCAAACTTGAAACTGAATCCTAATGAGTAACCGTGTAGCAGTGAACAATGGCTATGCGTGGCATTAGGTTGTCTAAATACACAAGACAACCCACGTTCATGCCCATACGTTTTCGTTGAATAATATTTCATCTGTTCTCCCACTTGTAAGCGTGTTCGACTATATCCTCAATTGAATAGATAGGAGTCCAATTCAAACAATTAGTTGCAAGATCTATGTTTGCAAATGTTTTTGCAGGATCCCCCTCTCTTCTTCCAGTAACATTTATTTGTATTTTCTTTCCTGTGTAATCCTCAAAAGCATTTATAACATTTATAACACTTTCGCCTTTACCTTTTCCTATATTAAATACTCTTTCTGGTCCTTCGTAATCCAATGCTTTGATGTGTGCATCTGCAATATCATAAACATGGGTATAGTCTCTTATGCAAGTTCCGTCAGGGGTGTCATAGTTTTTACCAAAAATAGTAAAAGGAAGATCCTGCCCGAAACATCTAGCAAGAATAGGAACCAGATGTGAGTAAGTATCTTGACAATAACCATGCCTATTTAAAGGGTCAGCACCCGCAGCATTGAAGTACCTAAGAGACATTGTTTTGATGCCGTAAGCTCTATCGTAATCTAACAGTACCTCTTCAAACATATCCTTTGTTCTACCATAAGGCGACATAGGATTTTTTTTGTTATTTTCTGTTGTAGGAAATTCTGGATCATCACCATATACACTACTAGAGCTACTGAAGATAAACTTTTCAACCCCTGCTTGAATACACTTGTCAAGAAACTTGATACTGCTGACAACATTATTGTTGTAAAACACTGATGGTTCCTCAACGCTGCGACCTACTTCATGGTCAGCAGCAAAGTGTATCACTGATTTGATGTTGTGCCGTTTCATAATATCTAAAACAGCATTATCATCGAATGAGTAAGTGTAGGAGCTCTTAGTTGTGTCTGCAACCCAATCTACAACAATAGGTTCATAACCTGCAGCTTTCAACTGTAAGACTGTTTGTGTTCCTATGTAACCATTACCACCTGTAACTAATACACTATCTTTCATATTTTGCCTTTGTTACGTGTTTACGATAATCAACGTGACCTCTCAAATAAGGAGAGTTTTCACCGTCCAACATACAATCAATAGTTCTGTCTATTGTTCCGTTTTGATAATCACTTATCTTACCTATATTATACTTGTCTAAATCATCATTGTCAATTGAATTAAACATTCTTTGTAATTTTTCAACTGCATCTTCTATTGACCAAGGAACATACATATGATTAGAATTATTAGCAAACACCTCAGGAAAACTTCTGTACGCTGGGAACAACGTCAAACAACCCATAGTGTCTGCCTCGCTGACTGTGTTACTAACCCAATCCTGCAACGCACAATTAAAAAGTACCTGACTATCAGCCAACAAACCATAGTAATCGTTCTTTTTCAAACCAGTATAAATTTTGAATCTAGCTGTTTGCAACCAAGCCTTTGTACTTTCTCTCTGCAAACTTTCTGCTCGCTCAACATATAATTTATCATTACTTTTTAGTTTAGGGTGACCACATAAAATAGAAAACTCAACTGTAGGATCTATTTTGAAATACTCCTGTGCAAGATCCATGTAGAAGTTAGGTAATTTTTCGTCATCCCAGCGTGATGCAAAACACACACGCCTTGTTCTGTCTTTGAGTTCTTTTGTAGGTGTTACTCGTTCCAACACTTCTGACTTACCATAAGGCAAACCTGTTACATAGATAGGTTTCTTAAATCCTGCAATACGAAGATGTGCTACAAACTCCTCTGATGCTACCATGATACCGTCAACAAACTGGTCAACCATTTCTTCATACTTACGCATCCAATCAAACATACCTTCACGTATTAGGAAGTCATCTGGATCTGTAGTCTGTGCTAAGAAACGAAGGAACACTTTAGGTCTGTATTCGACAGGACTTTGATCCATAATATATGGCAAACATTCAAGTCCGGGAGTGTACATATCCTCGTAAAAAATAACATCATCGCTAGTCACCTCACCATTCTTCATCTTCTGAATCAGGTTCATGTGTTGTGACAAACTATAATACGTTCTACCATGAGCATCAAGCACACTGCCTGTGACAATAGCTTTACTGTCATCAAGTTCGACACCATTGATGACCTCGTAATCAATACCTCGTAGGTTGAATACTCGTTCGTTCCACTCTTGTAACTGTAGAGTGTAACGTGCTTCGTAGGATTCTAGTCCCATGTAGAATAGTTTACGCATTGTTTATAATTGCTCCGTTTTCATCATCTTCATATACTTCAACCTGACATATACGATTAGGATAATTTACTTCAATATAATCTAACAAATCATTTGCCATCATTTCACAAGACTTGTAGTCTGCTTGCATAACACCTTTTTCAAAAAGTCCCTCAAGTTCACGTTTGAATAGAATAAACTCTACTTCACGGTCATCATGGAACACTTCTAACTGAACATAAAAATGAAAAATATGGCGATGAGGGTATTGTAAAAACTCAACACCCTCAAGATCTTTTGCTGCAGGATATTTGTGTATCCCTTCTTTCTGAAAGGATACCCTTATCATTGTATTACGTTTGTTCACTGGCATTTTAATCCTCTCCTAAAAGATGTATTAAATTATCATCTGCTGGTAATTGTTCAGTACACCCGTTGAATGAAAGATTATTCTGATACTCGGGAAATAAACGATCACAATCCGCAACTTTCATATTATGAAATCCTTTTGCTTTTTGTTCCCATACTTCAGCGGGGATTACCCAACATTTTTGATAGTACACTAAAAACATAACATCAATCATCTTTTTAGTGTACGAATAATAATCTCCTGCTCTGCCACCTTCTACTACCCAACTACCTGTAAGAGTATTTTTTATTTGAGTTCTGAATACCTTGTTATCGTGAAAAATATCTATGTCTTTTTCCTCTCGAATTTTGGTCCAATCATGGAAGTCAATTCCAAATCGATCTAAAATATTCATAGCAGCCTTTTCACCCATTTCTCCTGAAAGGACTTGAGTAGTGTTGTGAAAGTAATTATCATAAGGTAACATTTTAAAACCACTCCGGTGTTTGTCTGTTTGTCCACTTAGCGAAGTCTCGCTTGTATGTTCTGTAGTATTTACGATACCCGTCTAAAGGATCAGGCATCTTAACGTCATCAGGCATTGCTTGTGGCATAGTAGTGACACCTGCACTAGGCATATTTTTAGGTGTATTAACTAGTATATGTTCTAGTTTCTCCTGTGTCAAATGTTTTCTACCATACCGATGGGTGTACTCTTTGCAAAGTTCTATCCACAAGCTATACAAGTATCCATAGTTTTCCTTTGTCATCCTACACCACTTGCCTGATGGATGATTAATGTGTGATGCTTTGTACAATGTGTTCTCAAGTTCACTGTCTACCATACGCCAACGCTTGATGTTGCGATTGAGTTTAGTTTTGGCCTGATACATTGTGCCGTCAAGCACACGGTGTGCTGTAGACATTAACTGTGCATACTCTATAATCATCTTTACCACGTGCTTGTCACAATGATGTTGAGCGCAAGTCTTAGTATTAGGGTGTAGATAAAATATATTCATGTTTAACTCATTACTTGTGTAAATGTGTCCTCAAACTCTGAATTTAGGGCAGTTTCATCCTGGAAGTTGCCTTTGTAATACACTGATGCCATTTTACGGAACACTCGTTTGTCAAGACCTTCTTCATCGTGAATCTTTTTCACAATCTCACGTATAAGTTCTCGTTCTGCTTGTGCCCTAGTCATAGCATTTGATACTTCTACAATTGCATTTCTAACTTTTTGTGCGTCCATTATAACTCCTATACAAATAAATCTTCATCAAGTGATTCGGGTGGTTCATCTGAAATTGGCATTGTTTTCATTTCTTTGCCGAGATAAGGATAGTTCATCCAATAATCAAAATCATCTTTATTTTGTATATTGTACAACCCTCGATACTGCGTGTCAAGTTTTATTTTGTTGGCAAATTCTAACAATTTTTCTTTATCCAACATGATTTCTTCTACGTGTTTCATAAAGTTAGACACACATCCGAATATCATAGCGGTTCTAGTTCTTTGCCATTCAGTGATACTACCATATTTCTCAAACCAAGGACTGCCGGCTGTATTTAACATTTCATAAAATTTTTCTTTAGGTATATCCAGTTGAGGATATTGTTTTTTAACATCTTCTAATATGATTCTATATCTATCATCTGGGTCTCTACTGTATTTCATTGTACTGTTGTTCAGATAATACAATCCTGTTTCAACTGCTCTAGAATGTGTAGTAGAATCGTATGAAATTTCCATACGGTCATACAAACCATTTTGACAAAAAATCAAATAAGGCAGTAGGCGTCTAATTGATCCAACACCCAATATGTGAAGGTGCATTTTATCTTGATGCCAAGGTATTTGACTTGCAATAAAGGCTCGTTGTACATCTTCTAACGGACCTGTGCCGAGTGCTGCTGCTCCTAATGCAAGTCCTCCTATACGATGGTGTTCTGACTGAGGTATTTCATCCAACACCCAATCATACCATTGCATATAGGTATCATAACAATGACCTTGTAAAATTAAAAAAGGTTTACAATTACTGTCATTTTGTTCAAAAACTTCTAGTTGTCTTTTAATATTTTTACCAGTAAGTCTTGCATAATGTTCAAAGTTATCTTTGTCAAAATACCTGTCTCTTGTAGCATTACGTTCTGATCTTTCTCCTGTGAGAACCAAAGGTATTTCATCAAAACACATACCAACGTCTGCCCACTTAGCTTGATTTTCATACACCTTATCTTTTAATTCAGGCGTAATAGTTTTACCAAGCGTAATCATTTGCAAACCACCAGAATCAGCGTGTATGTTTTGGATGTGGTTTGTAAAATTTTGCATACGTTCACCGAAACCTGATTCGGCATAGGCGTTGTACAGTAATGAACAATTGTGAGAGTATTTACCGTCAAAAAAGTGGTCAAACAATTCGTTTACTACTTCTACGTTTGTAGGATTGTTTATCAATTGTGGATTTGTCAAACGAACATAGGAGGTGCCTGACAACACATATTCTAGTTTTCTATTCATAATTAAGACTTTAAAATATCAATAATTAAACGTGCTTCAGCAATAGCATCATGTAAAGCATTGTGATTGATGCCTGTTTTTTCTAACTTTTTATCTAATATATTTGTCAGTGTACGCAAACAATAAATGTCCCAAAACTTCCATGGCAAGTGTTGTCCGTATTCCTTGTCTTTGTCATACCCTATAGCATAGTATGCTGATTCTAGTATGGTTATATCAAAGTTAGCACCGTTACCCCAAATAGGATTGCCTGTTTCATAAAAATCTGCAAACTGTAAAAGAGCATCAGTCAACGGTATAGGATTTTCTTGCCATGATTTACGTGCTTCAGGTGTTTGCTTTGTCCACCATTCAATTGTGTTTTTGTCAAAGTGTAAACCGACATCTTTACAGGTAGTTGGCTCTACGTTTACAAAAAATTCATCAAGTATACCATCCTCAAGTGTAAATTTTACAGCGCCTATAGACACGATACACGCATTTGCGTGTGTACTAAGTGTTTCTAAGTCTACAACAACTTGAGGTTGATTGGGTTTTATTCTCATCTTGGAGCGTGATCCTGTTGTAATTTAATATTGTCAAAAAATTCTTTCCTAGTTCCCGCATCATTGAAGAAACTACCTTTAAGAACCGTTGTCTGAGTCAAAGAACTGTGTGCTTGAACACCTCTGTGTTCTACACAGCCATGAGTAGCCTGTATATAAACACCTAAGTTCTGACTGCCAGTAGCCTTCATAATTTCACTAGCAATATCGTTCGCCAACTCTTCTTGTAGTGTGCCTCGTCTTGCACACCATTGTGCTATACGTGTATATTTAGACAAACCAATTAATTTATCCGCTGCAATGATACCTATGTAAGCTACGCCTTTGACGGGTTGATGGTGATGTGAACACATTGAAGTTATTTCGCTGCGAACAACAAGCATACCTTCAAATCCATCATCTATATGATTAGGAAATGCTGTAGCGTTTGGCATCATGTCATAACGACCCGACATGAGTTCATTGATATACATTTTAGCTAATCTTTTTGCTGTGCCTTGTGAATTAGGATCGTTGTCACTGTCAATAACAAGACTGTCAAGAACACCACTGAATTTTTCAGTCAATTCTTCTACTAGTTTTTCCTTCTCACCTTCGTGTAAAAACTCAGCGATATTGTCTGAGGCATAGTATCTTTTGCCTGCTTTTTTTAGCCTAGATTTTATTAAATCACTTACCATTTTTGATGATTCCATTGTTCCAATTTTCACTCACATCGTTAGCATAGTGGATACTTTTATTTGGCAATGCTCGCATTTCTACTAGTTCGCCATCTTCATACAGCTCTACCACATACATAACATCTGATTCGTTTATATTAGGATTTACTTCTTTACGTATTGCACTAGTTCTCATTGTAGCTCCCATGGAAAATCTAACCATCTGCTTTCATTATATAAAGTTGAACCCCAAAAGTCAAGTGCTATTGAAGGTTGTTTATTAAATAATGCACAATATTGTACGTCAGGAGCAGTTTCTTTTACTTGAAAAAATGTTTCTCCTGAATCAACTAGATCATCCACTATAAGAGTTTTGCTACTATTATATTTAGACAAGAGTTCTCTGTCTTTTTTATCACCGTCTCTTGTTTGCCACACTAATGGAATAAAATTAACACCCAAAGCGTGAGACAGCATCACTCCAGGTACAAGTCCGCCTCTGGATAATCCTATAATATTGTCAAATTCAATTTCTTTTCTTTTAATACGTTTAGATATCTCTTCTACTAATACTTCAACGTAATCCCATTCAACTGACATGGTGCTATGTTCCGATTTGATTGCCAAAGACATAAGCATGGTTCCTCGTAGCGACTTTATAACCTTGTTGCATTGCCATGATGCAAATATTGGCAACCTTTTCCTGTTCTTCTTTTGTAGCGCCTACAGGCATAATCCAAATATCAGGAACAGGTATTTCAGCATGTAAACAATATTCAATAATTTCATCTTTATAGTGAGCGATCTCACGCCAACTGGCGGTGCTGCCATTACATACAAATTTTATGCAAGATGTGCCTTTAACACCGTCAACATATGACATAAAATTACCAACATCAACTGCATCTTTTTCACCTGAAGTATGCAAAATTTTTGGACTGATAGCCCAATGCCAACGTATACCCATTTCAGACAAATATGTATTGATATAGTTTTGAAGATCAGGATTCAAAGGCTTTGTACCGTTTGTTTCTACTGTGATAATTTTAGGGACATTACCTCGATGAAGAAACTCGCCTACTATTGCTTTCATGTGTCGTTGGCGTAACATGGGTTCACCACCAGTAAAAGCCAACATATTTTCTTGTCCAGTAAAAGGATTAATAAAACTACCATATGGGAGTTTAGACTCTAGTTCATCACAAATACCTTCAACTGTTGAGTCCTTAGCTAGGTGTTTATATTTCATTGACCACGAATAAGAACTATCACAACCATATTCCCATACGGGAAGTTCTTCGACTGTTCGTATTCTATTGGGATCAAATTCTTTGTATGGAAGTTTATGACTTTCTGGCAATGCAGGATTTTTCTGTCCAAAACCATTACACTCTAGGTTACATCCGAAAAAACGTAACCAAACAGTAGGAGTTCCGGCTAGTTCTGCCTCGCCCTGGAAAGAATAGAATGTTTCAGAGTATCTGATTTTCATAATGTATATTATATAGCACTAAAAGCTATATGTCAAGAATTATTTTCTTCGTCAAAATACAGCGGTCGGCGCTTAGTTTTGGCAGAATCTGGTATGATACTATCCAATTGGGCTTTTTCCTTCATATTGGTGTCTACTTGATCTCTTACCCAAGATAGATATTCATAACTGTGTCCATCACCTTCAATCTCATCCAACAACTGCTGAAGGTCAATGTTTTGGAAGTAGTTTAATTTTGTCTCAGTTTGTCTTGCTTCTTTCTTTATACGCCTAACAAAAGAATAGTAAGTTATTTGTGTAAAGTATGCAAAAGGATTGTCAGACTTTTCAGGATTGAAACGGTCAGCATATCTCAGGCAATTCTCAATGCCGTCAAGTATCATTTCGTCTCGGAAAGTATAGTTTACAAAGTTAGACTTGTAAGCTAAATGATTTGAAATTTTAACAAAGCACTCACCCAAGTAATTTGTACACTGAGGTGTCGGCTCGTTGTTGGCAACAGCTTCATCCCACTCAGCTTTCCAGTCTTTAATAGCTGCGTAGAACTTTTTGTTGTCTACATAGTGTGCGTTTTTTGTTTTTTTCATGTTCAACTCCATAATATAATAATACGATCTTTATAATACTTTGTCAAGTAAAAAAATGCTTGACATAAACTTGTTAGATTGCTATAATATCCTTGTTGGGATTAAAGGGATATTCTAATGCAGTTTCCCATCATCAGGCTTCTTCACTGACATATTCTCTATCAGATTATCTACTTGTTCTTTAAGTCTAGTTCTATCCTCAACTGACATATTCGATATTTCATCATCTATTTCTTCTACATTTTCATTTTGTAAAAACTCACCAGAGAATTCTTTAGTAGAAAAGTAAACACTATTTACCATATCTTCATACGATGAAGCTAGTCTTTCTGCCAATGTAGATGAAGTTAAAATATGCAATTGATCTATGGAAACATCTGTTTCTTCACTCATTACTAGATAAGGCTTCAACACCATGTGTTCACCTACTATTCTGCCTTCTTCATTTGCAATTGAATTGGCTGTGACTTCTAAAGGGTAGTGTATAATAGCACACTCAGTTGACCATTCAACGTCTCCAACAAGAGTCAGTCCGTTGACTAAGTTTAAAATTTGATAACTATTCGACATTTATAGGTACTCTTACTAATTTGTAATTGAAATTTTCTTCATTGTATATTTTTATACGTTCAACCATGTGAGTCAGCGTATAATTTTTCTTAGACTTCCACTGTAAATCATCACCTATATCAAATAGATTACAAGAGACTTTGTTATCTCCTTTACGCAATCCTCTACCAATACTTTGTAAGTTTCGGATTCTGCTTTTACTAGGTGAAGCAAAAACAATATTATGTAAGTTTCTAATATTTATGCCTGTTGAAAACGTCCCATATGAAGCTATGATTATAGCATCCTCTTCTTTTTCTGTAATAGAACGTATTTGTTCTCGTGTTTCAGTATCAGTGCCGCCAAATACAAAGAAAACTTTTCTGTCAGGACACTTTTTTGTAATCATGTCATGTAGTATTCTCCCATGTTTTTCTACAAACTGAAACAAAACTAATGTATTGCCTTTTTGTGTTGTAGATAAATTGCGTATGACAAGATTACGTTTGTGATTTGACACCAACCAATCCATTTCTTCCTGATATGACATACCTTTGACAGTTTTTCTGTCAACCTCGGGATAATCAAGAACCATTGCTATAATTTTTAAGTCAGCAACTTGTTTTGACTCCATCAATTTTTTAGTTGTAATTACTTTTTTGACTTGACCAAATATGCCTTCAAGAACTAATTTGTGTGTTTTAGATCCGTCAAGTGTTCCTGTTGTGCCAATACGATACTTGGCATTGACACATTTATCTAATATTGTAGTAAGTGATTTTGCTTTGAATAAGTGTGCTTCGTCTCCGTAAATAACATCAAACTTATCGAACCAAGACTTAGGAAACTTGTAAATAGATTGCCACGTTGATATAGTTACAGGATAGTCGTTTGACTTTTCTTTGCCGCCATATATTCTGTGACAGTTCTCGGACACAGCCCAATCGTTTGCGGTTGCGTAGTCTTGGAAGTCACCGTACATTTGTTCAACAAGTGAGGTTGTAGGGACAATAATAAGTTGCTTTCTATTGAGGTGCTGATGATAACGAATAAGATTATAGATGATAAGCGACTTACCCGATGCTGTAGGAGATAACAACAACGCTCTACCAGTGTTGATAGCATGCTTGACAGCCTCGACTTGATAATCTCGTATCTCAATGTCTTTGTCTCCACTTTGTAAATTTAATTTTTCAGCAAAATTTTCAACATATTTTGTAGACACAGGATCACCTATGTTTTCTATGTCTAGTTCTACTTTATATTCTAGTGTATCAGCAAAGTCTTGTAAGTAAGGAAGTAATCCTACATACAGTTCTTGCCTATACATATTAAACAAACGTGCTTTACCATCCCACATACGATTTTTGTATAGTGGCATGAATCTTGCACCTGGTACTTCAAAAGTAAAGAAATCATTGAGCTCCTGTGATATACCTGGCTCCGTTTCTATCTTTAGATGTACTTCATTTTTCTTACTTACTTTTATCACATCAAACCATTAGTAAATTTTGTCCATTCAACTGCATTTTTTATATCCCATGTTCTACTATTTAGTGACCGCATAATAGTCTCACATTGATATAGACAAGCCTTTACATATTCTACTTTATCTACAATTTTTATGACATCTTCATCACTGTCTAAAAATTCTTGCATTTCATTTTTTAATGGTTGATTACCTAAGTATTGATCCCAACCCAATTTGTCAAGTTCTTCCTTAGACAGCTCACCCCTGAAGTAACGATGTTTTATTCTACGCAAAGTCAACATCTGAGATTCATATTTTCTCAGTTGTAATTTAAATGTTGTCAAATAATTTAAATATTTTGCGTGTAGTTCAGGAGTTTTAGTAGATTCACTACCTAAATTCAACTCATCTATTTTACAGTCAGACTTCCACTCTTCCTGCAATTCGTTTAACGTAATCATAATATAACCTCATAATATATACCTATATTTATATAGTTGTAATCTCGTATTGTCTGTATCTAAAAGAAGCGATACCTTGAAAATACTCAGTGCTGCCAGAGCTAATATCAAAATCTAACCCACCCAACGCTGTAGGATAAGCATCAATAAATTTAATTTCTATATTAGGATTATTGTTTGAATCTAAAGCAAACAATGATGCGTCACTAAACAGAGCCTTGTCAACTAGTTTACTAGACTTAGTTCCAGGAAATCTATATGATTGATTAGAAACAAAATTAGTAAATTGTTGTGTGGATTCTGGATTACCCAGTCCGACTAACCAATTATAAAGTTCCTTATAATTTTGCATACCTTCTTGTATCAGAAATCTAATATTCAATGTGCCGAAAGTAACTTTTTCTCCAGGCACAAAGTAATCTACTAGTGGAGTTGCCACAGTAGCTTCGCCTAAAGTTATATCTGGTATGTTTGCTGATTGACAGAAAAATGAGACGTTGGGAAGGTTGTGTACTTGAAATTTAAAGCCGTTCGGTTTTAGATAATCTAGTTCACTAGGATTCCCAGCGTCCCATGTTGCTTCTGTTATACTTGCGGTTGGGGTATAAGCCATAGTAGTTACCTTTTTTGTGTCTACTATTTATAATACCTGTTCCTCTATGTGTCTGTGTAGCTTAATACGTGGTACAAAATCGGTATTAACAAACAGGTGTACGCAAAATACAATATATAATGTAAATATTCTAGAAACCATTGTTTGCAAGAACAATTACTGCGGGGATTGCAAATGCTAAAACTATAGTTCCTACGGATTGTGCTGTTGCCATTGCGATGTCTCGCTTTCTCATCTCATTTCCTTGCCTTGTGGGCGTTAATAGTGTTACGGATATATACAGAAACGGGGGTAGGGTGTTACTGTACAACACTATATATAATAACAAGGATTTTGAGGTTTGTCAATCCTTAAATGCTGGATGACCTTCGAAATACATTTGAATCATAACATGAATGGCGGTATCACACACAATCAATATTAAACAGAACACTGAAAATAATGGGATACCGCCATACATAGATCATACTGTCTTGCGATACATTGTTACTTCAAATCCTAAACGGATTTTTTCGTAAGTTGGTTTAGTCCACATAACTTTCTCCTTATCGGTTTTTAAAGTACATTGCTATTCAACAGTAAAGCTAAAAGACCTACTAACTGGATGACCATCTGCTCCTATAACAGAAGCAGTAACAGTAAATTTTCCTTTAACCATATTATCGACAACAATGAGATAATCTTTCTTATTTTTTGCTTGTCGAACGAAATCACTGTCTAGCTCAGTACCGTTTTCTGATGTAACAGAAAATCTGAGCAATCTCACATCTTGATTAAAAGACAGAGAAACCCCTGTTGCTGCCTCAACAATCGAATCAGCAACAGGTTCAGTTTTTATTAGCTTGGGATGTGCTTGTACACATAAAGGTACTGCTAGCAAGCACAAACTAAAAAAGACTAATATTGTTTTCATACTGTTTATTTTAGGTTTTTCCATGTCATTGCGCCAAAGAACATTTCGTCCTCTGACATTTGCCCCCAAGGTACTGAACGCTCAGGATCTGGGTTTGCAGGATTCATTGCTGAATTATCAAAAGCACCATCTACAGTGATGGTTGTTCCTGCAGGAATAAACTTAGGCTCTTCCCATGTATAAGCAAGTTGCCAATCATAATCGTAGTTAGCAACATTGATTAAATCTTCTTGTGTACCATCAGGATAATATGCTACAGCCTTCATACTCTTACCTCTCCAGTGCATATGAGGCAAGAAAGTATGTAGTTCAATATCATTTCTGATATTAATACTTTGTGTTTGTACAAAGTTAGGATCGCCTGGGGGAATGTTGGTCCATTCATCGGGGAAGATACAAGCACACATACCGGTCATTCTTTCTTCAGGTACTTCGCCTTCTGGGTAAAACCAAACACCGAGTTTAGAATTATCAGTTGCTGCTGTACCGTTTGTAGTATAATGCAATTGCAGTTGTAGGCTTGAACCTGCTTTCAGTAACCCACCAGTGTTCTCAGGAAAAACTGTAGCAGTACCACCAGGAACATATGCAGCCAAATCTACTTGATCTGAGTCCCTACCAGATTGATTACCAAGAAAGCCTTGAAAACTAGGTCTTGAATCAGGTGGTACTAATTGATTTAGCGTGTGGTGTAATACAGTCCTATCGCCAGGCAACCATTCACTTGCTTGTACCCAGCGATCTTCCTCGAGAGGAATATCTACTGTCACATAACGATATGGAATCATACCAGTGGCAGGTATTTCTTGTGGTGGTAGATCTATAATTAGATCTGGCTCTCGGTTTAATTCTAAAGCTCCAGTCCATTTAGTAGTAGGAACCTCATATAGTGCGAGAGGATCTTCTGCTAATGCTAGTGTTGGCAATACTGTTAAAAGTGCCAGCCATTTATTCATCGTAGTCTCCTAAATAAGATGTTCTAATGGTGCAGTATCCACCTCTACCAAGATTTCATTTCTACGAAACCAAGGTATAGAAAAAGGTGAATTATATGCAGCTATAATTGGTTTACTTACAGGTGAAACATTTACTTCTTCTAACTTTTCATATAACTTATTACGTGCCTTTAGTGCATTTTTCTCAGTCCATCTACCAGAGAATCGTATCACGGCTGTAATTTTTCCAGGTGCTGCTTGTCGTAAGTAAACATCTGGGTTTGTGGGCTGTGGTACAGTATCCCAAGTATATTTTCCTGGAACAACGAATGATATAGTCCACCCTTGTTCCGTGTTTACGCTTTGCACGGGAGCAGTCATTGCTATCTCTGCTCCTTGAGGTTCTGCTACTTGTACAGGTGCAGTCATACTAATTTCTGCTCCACCATCATTTTCTCCAGTAATATATTTAAACAGTCTCCTAAAACCGATATTAGACGCTTCGTCTCTTGAATGGTCTCCTTCGACCAAAGTTTCTACAACAATATAATCGTCATATTCTCTATATTCGATGCCGTCATGTTCTCCTATCAGTTCAAATTTTGGTTCTTCAAGACCAAATGCTAATGTAGGTAACAGTATCAATATGCTTAATAATTTATTCATAATCTGCAGGTGCTCCATTCGCTATCCATTGTATAATTTTTTGTTGCTCATCAACAGTCAAGTTCATATCATTCGTAAACTCACCAATTGTAGGATCTAATTGTCCTGGTGGCATACGCAATGTAAGCAACGCTTCGTTTATTGCAGGACCAAATGCTTGAACAATTTGATGATTAGTCATTGCCCAAGGTCCTATACCACCATACCTATGACAGGTAATACAGTTATCAATAAGTATTGGTGCTATATCATTTGTATAAGAAGGTTCACCCCAATCAGTTTCAATTGGTGCGCCATCTTCTATAACAGAACGGTAAATAATTTCTCCTGTTATAGGATCCATATACACAACTTCATTTAATTGTGTAAGACGTAAAGCCTTAGACACAATCTTAGCATCATCCATCAGCATAGCAACATTTTCATTTACTGCATTTTGTTCCGTATCTCTAGACTCACCAGTAGGATTAAGGAAAAAGAATTTAGTCTTTTCGTTTCCTACGCTATTGATAGTACCAAAAAATGCTTGCTTTGCTTTTTCACTACTTTGCGCTGATGCTGTCATAATGGCAATCTTATCATAATTACCATAGTACCTCATCAGATGATAATTGCCCTCTGTATCAAGCAGGGCAAAATTTTGTGCTGATGCTGTAAAAGATAACAACATCAAAAATAATATTCTAATCATCATTCAAAACCTCTTCTGCATACTTTCCAAGCAATTCAATTTGCTCATCAGTAAGTGCAGCTGCCATACCAAACATGATAGCGCTTTGGTCACCTCTATAAACACTATCTCTATAATCGCTCAGTGCTTCAATGACATACTCACTTGTTAGTTTGTTTAGCGAAGGGAAGCCTGGCTTCCCCTCACCATTATTACCATGACAAGTAGCACATACTCGCCAATTTGTTCCAATACTACTAAAATCAGTTTCTTGTGCTACTACTACTTGAGACAAAAGTCCCATCAACAAAATAATTCTAATCATCACTTGATGCAAATCTCCTTCGCTCATTTTCAGTTCGTTCTGCTAAAATCTTTTCATACCCCTCATCATCCAAATGTGTTACAGCAATCCAAGCGTGTGACATTTCATCACCAGTTCTTGAACCACCTACTACCCACATATCAGGATCAGGATTGTTAGGATTATCAGCAGTGTTATCATACCATTGCTTAATTACTAATACAGCTCCAGTCGGTAACAAAGGAGCTACATCTTCAGCATAAATGTGACTGTGATGCCACGTTGCTGACCAATTAGAAATCTGTGATATTGATTCAGTTCTACCTGTATCAGGATAAAAGATTTCTAAACTTGCTGCGTTCATACGCAAATGTCCGTGTGGTTGAAAACTATCAATACGGACAGGATGGTCAAAGCTATGAAAGCCTTGGGTCATTGCATACCCATTGGGTGGAATAATGAGGTGTCCATTTTCATAACCTTCTCTCAAAGGATATAAACGAAGGTCTTGATTATACACATCGTTTACTTCTGCATAATCTTCATCGTGGAACCAAAGACCAATTTCTACAACATTGTCTTTAATCATGCCACCTTCAGCAGTTGCACCTACACCACCTGGAAACATATGAATATCCCAACGTACTAATGATCCTGCAGGCATGGTACGACAAACACCTTCTGGCATTAACTCACCCCATTTGCCCATTGCATATTCAGTCAACTGTCCGTATGGAACAAGATCACCTTCTTCGTCATACATATACACATCTGAGTTAGCGTGATGAACAACTGCTGCTGCATCACCTCGTGGCTTAACTTGTACTGCCTTAATACATCTATCTTCAGTTAATCCGGGATTGACAAACTCTTTACTCCACAAGTCATTACCGTTGGCAGGAATATCATATGCCTGTGAAGGAACAATAAGGTCTGGTTGTCCAAACATTGCAGCGAAACGCCAATCATCTGGATCTGGCATTTCAGGGAGTTGAGGTACAATATCAGTGTCACCATAAGGTGAACCTGCATTTACCCAATCAACAACAGTTGCAATTTGCTCATCAGACAGTCTCCAGTCGCCTTCAAGATCCTGGATGCCGATATGTTGGTCATACGCATAAGGAGGCATTTCTCTATTAGCAACTCTCATTTGAATAAGAGGAGCCCAAGGTCTAACTTGATCGTAAGTTTCAAAACTCATTGGACCTACGCCACCGGGACGATGGCAAGTTACACAGTTATTATTGATGATTTCAGCAACATCATCTGTGTATGTTTGTGCTATTGCGCTGAAAGGCAATAGTGCTAAAAGTAAATATTTTTTCATGTATACACTCCTATTTTAAGTGTAACTATATTTATAACAGTTTTATTCTATAGATAAAAAAAGGGGCCGTCCATGGCCCCTTTAAAAATGATACCTTAAGGTATTCTTTTTGTTGTTACATCAAGTTTGTAACTTTAACACTTCTGTAGTATTGGTTACGGTCGGCAGTGAAAGTATCTGCGTCAGTAGTACCGTCAGACTGTGTTACGTAAGGATTAGCAATCATGCCGTAACGAGTCTTGAAACCAATCTTTGGTTGGAAAGTATCAGGGTCGATAGCTCTAACCATTTGAAGTGGAACATATGGACAGTAGAAAAGACCTGCGTCATATGCGCTTGTGCCTTTATAACCAGCTACGTAGAACTGTGATGCTGCACCAGTGTTTGCTGAGTAAGGATCAACATAAACACGGAAACGACCATTCAGTACACCTGCGAAAGTGTTACCAGTGTCATCTACGTTCAAGCTAGTGTTAAGTGCTGGGGCGTAATCAAGTACACCTGACATTGCAAGAGCAGAAGCTACGTCAGAAGAACAAATAATGAAATTACCTTTTCCTCTACGTGTATCTTGTGCAATTACGTTGGCGTCACGCTCGATGTTGAACAACAAGCCCTTGAATCGCTCAACTGACCAACGTCCGTTTGAGTCAACGTCTAGGTCGAAAGTACCAGGAGTAGCAGTTGATGCTGCACCAGTCTTTGCAACCTTGTAAATAGTACGGATAACTTCACGGTTGATTTCAGCAAGGATCTCTTGTGAAAGGATGTTGGAAAGTTCGCCTTCTGCGTCCAGTCCGTGAATCGCTTTCAAATCCTGTGCCAATTCAACAGTGTATTCTGCTTTGAGAGCTCTTGACTTTGCAGTCACAGTGGTCTTCTCAATGCTGAAAGCCATCTGATTCAGAGTAACTGAGTCACCGAAATCTTCTGCTGAGCTTGTAGCAACACCAGTACCAGTAGTGTAAGTACCATCAACAGGGTTAGAACCTGCGTGAGTACCTTCACCTGAAAAATCAGTGTCAGCTTCGTTAAACAATGCTTCAGTACCAGTTTGACTAGTGTAGTGTGACTTCATAGCGAAGATCAAACCAGTAGGTCCAGTCATAGGCTGTACACCAGCTACGTCATATGCCATCAAGTTTGGAAGAGCTCGTCTTACCAGGCTGATGAGGATAGGATCATAGTTGTCTACAGAAGCTCCAGTTTGGTTAGCGTGAGGTGCTTCAAAAAGAGCAGTCCGCTCTTCACGCAACGCTTTTTCTTGGTTTTCGAGAACTACAGCAGTTACCGCTCTTTTGTACGAATCTTCAATCTTAGGAAGATTATCGTGGTTAAGAACAGGCTCCCACTTTTTCTCAACTTGTTCTGATAAAAACATTTAAATGTCTCCTTGTTTCAGTTATTTTCGTTCTAACTTATTATATTTATAAAAAAAGTGTTTTTGGTAATTAAAACTTAGTTGATTTAGAAATTGCACTAGCATACTTAGACATAACTGAATTAGTATTTTCATCAATTTCGTCTACTGTATCTTCTAGAACACTATCAGCTTCTACTGTATCTTTAGGGAAATAGTTTTCCTTAATGATTTTAAGTTTTGCTTCATATGAATCTGCACTAGTGTAAGCAACATCTTCAACCAAAGTAATAAATCGCTCTGCCTCTGTATCTGCTAGGTCCTCTGAAACAACACCTATAATGTTTTGCTTCTTGAGTGATACGGATTCGGTAGTCAAATCCATGTTAGTCTGAACCTGCTCATCCAGTTTAGTTTGCAGTTCGTCAATCTTCTTTTGCATCTCACCAAGAACTTCATACTTTTCTTCAGGAACTTCAATATAGTTCTCAGTGAAAACTTGCTGTAGTCCTTTGATGAAAGACTCAGTAACTTCAGTTCTTAGACCACTTTCAATGGCAAGCTCGTTTTGAGCCATCCACTGTTCAGTTACATAAGAAAGATACTTGTCGATGTTTTCAACCATTTGCTCAAGCTCTGATTCAAACGCTTCATTTGCTTGCTCAACAAGGTCGTTTTCGATTGCTTCTACTTCGCTCGCTACACGGGAAGTAACAACAGCTTCAAAAATTTCAGCTGCTTTAGTTTTAAATTCTTCAGTGAGGTTTTCATCACCTTCAAAAAGGGCTCTGAGGTCTTCTTCGTAAATTACTTCGTCAACCGCAACTTCCTCTTCTTCAACAATTTCTTCCTCTGACTCTACAACTTCTTCTTCTGCAACAACATCTTCAACATCAGCCTCTGCCTCTTCACGTACACCAGCTGAGTTAGCCTGATTTACGACAGATTCAGAGTCTTCTTTGTTTTCCATGTTAGCAACGGCTTCTTTAGCACCGTTACCTGCAGGAAGAGTAGCGTCTTTCTTGGCTTTAGCCGCCGCTGCTTTGCCGATCTCAGAAGTCAAACCACCTGTAGCGTCAGCACCTGCTAGGTCCTGCATTTCAGGGTTGGCATCAGAACTTCCTTGAGCTGGCATAGAAGCGTCACCTTGAGACTTATCAGCAGGACGATTTGCAGCGCCCTCCATCAACTCTCTTATTTTTGACTCTACACCCATTGTTTCTCTCCTTTCGGTTTGATATATTAAATAGTGTCTTTTATATTTATAAAAAAACTATATTTTAGATAGTTTATCTAAAAATGTTTGGAAAGCCTGCATTTTAGCCTCAGCGAGGTCCTTACTACTTGCTTTCTTAATAAACTGCTGCGTTTCTTCAATTTCTCTTTCTTGCCAAACGCCTTTAACATATACCCATTCTCTGCCTTCCATGATACCCTGAACATAAGCATCAGGGGCTGAAGGGTCAGCAACAATATCTGCTGCTGTAGCAAGCATGAAGTCATCTTGTACTTCGTTAATGCCTTCGCTGTTTTCTTTCAATGAGCCAAGACCACGTGATGAAACGCCTAGTCCTGCTCCCTCTTTGATAAGGCTTTGAGCAATATTACCCATAGGAGTGTCAAGGATTTTTGCTTTTCCTATCCAATTATTACCATCTTCTCTAAGAGAGGTAATCATATGTGAAACACGGTCCAAGTTAATACTAGGACCTTCGGGATGACCGAGTTCACCATACGCTCTTTTGGTTGCTACTTGTTCTTTCATATAACGGTCAACTTCCCGTTGCATAATTTCTCTGGGATATACTCGACCGTTTCGATTCTGCAAGTTAGACTGAAGGAAAACACCTTCAATATACAGGTTCTTTTTACCTGTTTCCTCGTTTTCTTCTACAATAAATTGCAGATCCTCGTTAAGTTCTTTTATTAGTTTCATTAGCCTAAGTCTCCGTCAGCGTCCTGATGCTGTTGTGAACCGTAACCAGATACTTTAGCACATTCTACAATAACTGTGCCGCCATTACCGCCTGAAATAACCACTTCAATATCTTGGTCATTTTCATCTGTGTCTGCCCAACCGTAAAAGTCTATGCTTCCTGAATCAACACACTCGTAAAGAATTTTAGAGTTGCGTTGAACATAAGCACGTGCTGAAGTAGACAATGCCCACTGTAACCCTTTGATGTTAGCTACAGGGCTAGACTGTGTCTCTGTCGATTTTTTTAATGTTGTTGCTAAAGCGATAGTACCTGTGGCTGCTGTGCCTCTGACGGCCACAACACCTTGGACCTGTGTCAACTTTAGTACGTCTACTGTGACCGCCATTTAGTTCTCCTTACTTTTTCTTTTTATGGTTGCCGTGAGAGCCTTCTTCTAATACTTCGACTCCTTCTTCGGCAATTTCTACTGTTTCAATGCCATGCTCAAACATAACTTTGTACCATGAAACATTACCATCTGCATCAGGTACGGAGTGTTCGCCAAAAATAGGAGTACCTTCACCCCAACCTTCTTTGAAGATTTTAGTTGCACACATATGTTGGTCATCGGGTAGTGATCCTTTAGCTACACCATCAACAGGTGCTTCCTGAATATCTACCTCTACTCCTTCTCTAAACTGCTTAAACGTCTTCATTTTCTTCTCCCGTTTCGATAGTTTCGGGTTCTGCGGCAGGGTCTACTTCTAGTATATGATCTTCACCGTCTGCCAAACCCATTGCTTCTAAATCTGGATTTTTAAAAACTGATTTTGATAATTCTACTTTGTAATCGTTTACTGCATCATTAGCTCTTTGTTGCATGAGACTGTCAAAAGTATCTTGAACCTCACTGGCTTTACCTTGTGCCATACTATTCATCATATCTCTGATAGCTGCTTGTTGATCCATCATTGTTCTCCTGTTTCTTCACTTTGCTCTAAAGGTTGTTCCATCTTTAGTTCCATATCTATTTGTTCTACTTCTTCGTCAGTGAGCATTAACACTTGTTTTTGTACATAAGACTTACTAAATAAAGTTCCTATGTATGCTGACATACCGTTCAACACTTCTACTCGACTTCTAAGTATTTCTTGATTCTTAGATTCTGCATAGTAAGCATCCTGTGCAAACTCATAGTACAAATCATCCTTAATACTTTTCCAATCTTCTTCAGTTATAATATTTTTAAGAACTAATTGCGTTCTAAGTAAATCATCAAACATTGTTCCAAACTTTCTTCTTAGTTTGGCAATGAATTTTGTAAACTTTAATTCATCTCTATTTATTTCAGCCGATCTACCAAAGTTTAGTCCGGCTTGTTGTTCTAATCTAGACACAGGAACATTCAAAGACTGATATAATTTCTTTTGAAAATACTCAACGTCTTCGATTTGTCCTAAATTTTGTCCTGCTGGCAGTGTGTCAATACTTGTACCCTGACTGCCTTCTCTACGTGGAAGCCAAAAGTCCTCCAACATAGACATAAACTTTTTATCATCACGCACCTCACCTGTACTAGCATCATATACTAGTTTATTGCGATAACGGTCCATGATGTCTTTTAGATATTGTTCAGCACGTCCACTTGGTAAGTTACCAACGTCAACGTAAAAGATTCTGCGTTCAGGAGCTCTCGTAATCCTGTAAATGACTACGGCATTCTCCATCATTCTTAGCTGATTAGCGGGTCTAATAGCCTTATGTAAGTATGACAAAGGAACATTTTTATCTTGATCCACTACACCTGATGGACAGAATGTAATAGCATCTTTTGTAATTTTCAAAGCATTGTCATTAGTTGGGGCTTGATACTGACCTGCTTTTCTAGTTAATCCTTTCTCATTAAAAATAAAGTATTCGTCTACTGATTTAATAAACTGAATACCTTGTTGATTCTTTTCTTTCTTTACTTCTTTGACCTTTGTAATTTTACGTGGGTCAATATATCTAATATCTTTTATACCGTCTTGAGGCTTGTCAGTGTCAATGACTTTGTGAAAATACATTCTGCCGTCAACATACCAACGCCTAAAGTAATCCTGTGCTCTATTTTTGAAATCCAATATTTCAATTATATTTTCAAACTCATCTCGTATCTTATTTTTAATACTTGCAGATACTTTTAGTTTGTCCATGTTCAATTTAACTGGATCTTCATTATCTAAGTAGGCAATTGCATCATCAACAATATCTTGTATTGCTGTGTCTACATCTGCCATCAAAGATATATCTCTATATCTTTTAATTAACTCGGCTTCATTGTTGGCGACACCTTCTAAGTCTAAATACGTGCCGTAGTAACCTCCAGCACGTATTGACTCAATACCGCCCTCATCAGAAGGAGCCACGAAAGACTTTTCAGTCTTAGGTGGCTTTCCTCGAGTTATTTCAAACCCAAAAATATTCATATTATATTATCCTAATTACGATTATGCGTTATCGTAATGTTGATATTGGAATGTTACAGTAAATTCTTCCAATATATCATTTTGTGCATATTGTAATGCAATCTCACTCATTTGTATTGGGTAAGCATTTCTTAATGTATATGTACCGCCAGGCAGTACATCATCATTTCTGTCCAAATGTTGAATAACAACGTCTGCTTGATAATCCGCTGGAACTAAAGCACCGGTATTCTCAGATTTACTGTTCATACCTTCCATCCAGGCTTCAAACGCTCTACGTAGTTGTTGTTCTGTGTCATTTACAATAGTAACTGTCCACGGATCAAAAATACGCTCGCCTGCTAGTTTAACCTCACGACCTCTGTACTGAATAATCGCTGGGTTAACTGTTGATGCTGGAATTGCAGCTCCTGTTACCAATATACTGTACGATGTATCTACATTAGGAACATAACTAGGAAACCCAAGTAGAACCCTAAACTGATTAGGACGGGCTCCACCTGCACCTAAACGAGCTTTAAACTCTGTAATATTCATTTATCTCTCCTGTTTACTTTTATTTATACAGTTAACCTATAAGCTCTTCAAACGAGATACCTGTTCTAGTAGCGATAAAGTTCAGTTGGATAAAGTTAATTGACTTGGCTGGCTTGATGAAAATATCTGCAACAAAACCATTTGAATCAATAACTTGATCTGTGTTGTTTGTTTCATCACAAACAACTCTGAAATCGTAAATACCCCTACGACCTTGAACATCTCTCAGGAAAGGTTCTACTAAGTTTTTAAACTGTGATCTTGTGAAAACATCGTTAAATTCAAACAACTGAAATTTAGCCGCTGTTGCAATCGCCTTTTCAAGTACAATGAAAAGTCTACGTACATTGATTCTATCAAATGCACTAGGCTTGTCCAACATTGTTCTATCACCAAACAATGTGATACCTGAACCTTGAGCTGCAACGATTGGATTCACACCCTTAGTGTATAGTGTGTCTCTATCTGCTTTGTCAGGAGAGTATGCTAATCTAATAGCATTTTTGATTTTACCTCTGTTGAAACCTGCAGGGGAGAACCAAGGATCTGCTACAAAGTCTGTGTTTGCACAAAGGCCTGCTGTGTCTCCGTTACAAGGGACATATACATAACGATCATAGTAACGGTCATACATATACTTCCAACCTGAATCGTATACCATGTAAGAACTTCTAGTGAAAGTATTTGCGTCAGTTACAATGTCATCTGCCTCAGTGCCCAGGTTGTCAAGAACTGCTGCTGAAGGCGGTGAAACAAAGCCAATGCAATCTTTTCTTGTGTCGCAAATTGTTTGTACCTTAGTTCTTCCTGCACCAGTATTGTTTCCGTTAAAAATCAAATTAACGTCATGTAGTTCATCGTTATCTAACAAGTCAAGAGCAGTCACAACGTCTGCTGCGTCTGTAGTGCCATTAGCACCGCCTGCTAGTGAAACAACTGCTTCTGCTTGAGTATGACCTGCTGCAAAAGTAGTTCCACCTAGTGTATTACTACCCCAGGTTGATGCTGATGATGGATGATCCAACCACCAAATATACTGTGAACGATTGTTGATAACTGTTTTATAGTAGTTAGATCTACCAAGTGAGTCCTTTGCATTTGATGCCTTAGAAACGCCTGGAAATCTTTCTAATACAGTACCAGCAGTTCCTGAAAAATAACCATCTTCGTCAATTACGATGATGTGAAATTCATCTTCAGATGCTCCATCAGCAGCAGCGTATTCTGTTGTGCCGGGTGTAAAGTCAAATTCTCCAGTATATGCCCAGTTGTCATAAGTAACAGTACCGTCACCTGTACTGTCGGCAAATGAAACCTTTAAGTTTCCGCCAGTTGTACCAGGCCACTTAGCTGCCCACATACCCTTTGAGTTTGAACCTGCCTCATGATTATTTTCGTAGTCATCTTCGTTAGTGATTAAAAGCCCGGTTCCATCAGAAGTTGCGTTTAGTGCAGCACTTGTATCAATAGCTCTGATAACTTTACAATTGTCTGTGTATGCCAAAAACGATGCTACTGAAAACCAACCTTCAAAACCAGTTCCAGGTGGCTTGCCAAATGTTGCTACTAAATTATTTTCTGACGTAATGGTCCTTACTTCATTACAAGGACCCCAGGCAAAATCACCTGCATATCCACCTATAGATGTCCCTACTGCAGGAACTACTGAGGTAAGATCTTTTTCTGTTACCTGTACTCCAGGTGATAGCTGAAAAGCCATATCTTTTCTCCTCGTTTTGTAAAATAAATTTACATTGTTTTCATTAATTACTCAGATTATTTATAAATATTGAAAATTCAACGTAAACATAAAACCAAATGTATCCTATCCTCCCAGCTACCATTAAAAACAAAATGATTTCTGGTAGTATCTACTTTATATACTGAACCATTAGCCGGAATATTATAACATTTTGCACAAATCTCGTCACCTGTATACTCTCCAAAAAGAACTGTCGGTTGAGTTTTTATAGCTATGTGATACCTTTGTTCTAAATCATAGTGTATACTAAGTCCTCTTTTTGCGGGCATTAGCATATATCTAGCTCGACCTATTTTTACATTTTCTTTTGTTTCTATAGATTCTATAACACTCTTAGTGTACTCACCAATACCATCTACATAATTAATAAAGTCTTTTTCTTCTGCTTCAAACTGTTTTGTTTTCTGATTGTACAAACTACCTATACCATCTAAATACTGATTTTCAACATTGTTTCTACACTTTAAACTCAGTTGATTGTATGCTCGCCATTCTCCTAAAACAAATTCTTCCATAGAACTTATGAAATCATTATACTCAGACACAATCTGATCTAAATCAAAATTTAATTTTGTACTTTGTATAAATTCAGAATTTAAAGTCTTTGATTTTTTTAGAATATTCTTCATCAACAATCCAATAATCACCTGAAGCAACCCACGGTTTTGGACCGTCATTACTTTTTGTATGTATAAAAGGTGTGAGTTCCTGTGATATTGACTTCATTTCTTTATTATAAAGTCCTTCTCTGGTATTTACATCTACTAACTCTTTGAAGAACGGCATAGTAGATAACCAACCAAACAAAACCATACACATAACTAAATCGTCATGGTAACCTTCGTCTGCCTGATAGCCTTGCCCTTTTTCAATAAACGTAGATATTTCATGTATAATCTCAGCATCAAATATTAATAGTTTCTTTTCTTCCATCAAAGACTTGAATGTAAAACACCCTTGTCTTTTCACTTGTTTTGATGTATTCACACCCAACCTAGTAGATCTGCCAAATCCTGGCGTTACGTACTGTCTACTTTTCTCTGTTACTGTAGTAAAAATATTTTCATATTCTATCTCCTCATGTAATATTTCTACTACCTGCCCGCCTATATCATTGTTTTCTATTAGTATGTAGGCGTTGTTATAATCTCTTCCTAGTTTGTTTATAATTTCAGGATATAAAAGAGGTGCTACTTTGTTATTACGATATGTTGCAACAACTTTGTAAGGCATCTCAGTAATATCGGTCACAACAAATGCAGAATAGTCTCCGCCTATACCTCTGGCAGTGTCTACTGTAATACAATAATAATGATCCTCTTGTGGGTTTTCGTAAAGTGACAAACCATCTTCATTATAAAATATAGGTTCCTTAGAACTTAACTGTGCTATAGTTCTTGCATTGATAAGCGTGTTGGACGAACCTAAGAATTCACACAGAACCTCTTGGTTATATTTTAACTCACCGAGAAGTTTAAATTGTTCTTCAGCCCATTTTTCATCTCTTCCTGGAATTTCTGTATAAGGTATAAAGTGATGCTTAAAGCCATTTGCACCTTTCTCTGCCTCATTCCAAAACTTCCAAAAGTGATTGTATCCTAATGGAGTTGAAGTGAGTAGGATTTTTGTAGTTTCACCTGCAGAAATAGTGGGGTATACAGAGGCAAAGAACTCATCGGCAACATTGTTTGGGATGATTGCCGCCTCGTCAATGTATAGCCAGTTTACAGACTTACCACGAATACCTGAAGTAGTCGTAGCTGCTGTGAATATTCTACAGTTGTTTTCTAATTCAACGTCACCTTTGTTCCATGTCTTTACGCCCTGCTGCATCCATACAGGCAAGTTTTCATACATGGTTTGATAGCGTGCCAACACCTCTCTTGCTGATGCTGTCTTGTTACCCATAATGGCAACTGTTTTATCACTGTTGAAAATAGTATAATGAAGTATACAAGCTGCGGCAGTTACAGTCTTACCCTGCTGTCTGCCTTCCATCAAAATAACTTTACGGTTATTAAGTATGAGATCTACTTTTTTCTTTTGACATTCGTAAAGTTTAAATAATTGCAAACCCCTATCTAGTGTGATAATTTGACAATAGTTTTCTATAAAATAGATAGGATCCTTCTGACACTTAACATACTCTTGGAGCTGTTCTTTAGTGAAAGAGTGTTCGTAACCTATATTTTTTAGATTGGGGTTACCGTGATAGGAGGTGCGTTCTTCACTCATGGTCTATAACGTCTTCTTTATTTAATGCTCTCAATAAGTCTTTGGTACTTCCTACAAACAAATTATTATTGGTAACTTTATTATTAGACGCTGTAGTTTCACCCTCAGTTTTTTTCTTTTGTTCTTGTACTGCCATCATATCCTTTGCGTTGTCTTGAAGTGTTTTTATCAACTGTCCTGCCACTTCATACGCTCTTGGTTGGTCGCTATTTTTTGCAATGTGTAAAATTCCTTTGACTGCTTCTTCTGAATAATCAGCAGTTCTTTTCAAAATTTCTCTGGCTTCTTGATAGTCATCCTCCAACTCTTTTTCTGGAGTAGATGCAGGAGCAGGCAAGTTATTCTTTTCCCTTACTTCTTTCAAATTAGAGGAGAGAGCCTTTGTCTTATCCGTTTTAAACGTATCGTCTAAACTGTCGAATGTACTCATATTTTTTACTCATCGTATATGTTTTCAAATTGCAAAACAAATCTAAACGGATCTGCAGGAGAAGGATCAGCCACAGTATCAGGTGGATTTTCAATTGTTACTGTTGGGGCTGAAGTATAACCTGTTCCACCAGCAGTAATATCTATAGTTTTAAGTGTTCCATCAGTATTTAGTGTTGCTTCGGCTGTAGCATTAGAACCACCTCCACCAGAAATTGTGATAGTAGGAGGATTTAAATACCCAGCGCCGGCGTAGTCTATTTGTATTTCACTTACTGCACCACTTGAAATTACTGCGGTGGCTGTTGCTACTTGTGTAGTGATACTCGCTGTTATCTTTGAATATGTTTTAGAGTTTGCTATGTTTTCTAGGTTAGTTTCTGCATAAGCATTTGCTATAGCCTCTCTAATGATACCTTGATCTGAAACATATCCATAAAAGTTCAAACGCATAGTAAAATTCAACGTCCAAATAATACTTTGTCTATCTGCAAAAGCACCTTCATATGAATCGTCATAATCAATATTGTCAAGAGTGATTTTTATATCTCTTTTTATTCCTAACTCAGGCAATTCATTTACAGTAACATTAAAGTCTGGATTAAAAAATGGTAGTATTTGTTCTACTACTTGCAGTCCATCTTCCTGATTTTTTGCAAAAATATATAAAGATAAGGTCATATTGTAAGGAGTTGAAACATATGATCTACTTACAGCCGTAGTTGCATTACCTGAAACAATAGCTTTGTTCTTTTGTATAGGAGATATTTTTCTTGCAGGATCATACTCAAATTGTTGTATTTCAAATCCCATTCTAGGTAACACCAGAGCAACTTCACCTCTAGACTCTGTAGTAGGTATTTGTGCTATTCTAGATATAAATTTCTGTTTAGTGGAATATGCTAAAGGCACACGTATCACTTGTTGTGTCACATTACTACCATCCACACGATTGATGTTGATATTGTTAAATATCATACCAAAAGCTACTATAGCTCTTTTAACGTGTTCGTGATAAAATTGTCTGTTTCTAAACATACCTAACTACCTATTTCACCAAAAGGATTTATTTCGGTGAAGTCTAAAATGTCACCAGCAGATTCTTGAGTAATAAAGTTTGTATTATCAGTATTAGCGGTTGATTTTTGTGCTGCATAATCTTCGTTAATTAAACTACTACCGTCCTCAAGTAAGAACAAATCTCCAGTTTCAAGTTCAATTTGATGAACCAACATATCAATATTTTGTTCTTCATAAACTTCATCAAGTGCGTCAATTCCAGTTTCAATGAGTTCAGAGCTGTATTCAAAGAGTTCACATTCTAATCTAAATGTATATATTTTTCCTAACTGATAAAAAGGATTTTGAAATTCTACGTATCTAATCTCAAACAGAGATCCTGTCTTCTCAAAAAATAGCAAATCCCCCTCAGCCGGTCTTGCTTCTAGTTGAAAAGTACCGCTCGATGTAAATACTAAATCTTCCCATCTGCGTTTTGCCAAAATAAAAGTTGCTTTATCTCGTATTTCAATGCCAAACTTACTAAACAATTCACCTTCTCCCTCGTATCCATCTACATTTTCAAGATACATTTCCAATGGATATGCCTGAGTAAATTTACTCAGTGTATCTTCGTCAAATATAGTGTCTTGATCTACAAGAGTGCGAGGTAAATAATATACGTCATGTCCGTATATTTTAAGGCTTTCTATAACAAGGTCTTCTACTAGACGTTGTTCAGATGTAGTGCCGCTTGTGTTACCGCTTTGAAAATAGAAATTAGTGGGCATCTAACTACCCTATCATAAACGTGGGGGGCAGTTCATACTTCATTTGCATATCTTCTTCGATTTGCTGTATTTCTGTTGTTGCCTCCTCGTATATTTTATCTCCGTTTAGTGTAACACCACCTGGAAGTTGTATGCCTCCAAATTTCTTCATGTTCTCACCCCACTGCCTTTTGATAAGAGCAGTTGCGTATTTTTTCAAGAACATATCGTCATACACTTCGGAAAACTCAGACGGATCTACAATACTGTATGCTTCAAAAACTACATAGTCCCCTGGGTCAAAAGTTTTATCCCAATCAGTATCTATGTGAACACGATTCATTTTTCTGTTGAAACGTATTTGTCTTTGATTAACCAATAGTTGTTCTAGTGTTGATAAGTGAGACTGAACAATAGAGTAGTATGTCATGTCTGCACCCAATAAATTGTACAGATCATTTTGACGGAACTGATACATTACATCAAATAACTCGCTACCACTTCTGGTAGAATTAGTTGCGCCGCCAAAGTTAAACATTCTAGTGATATATAAAACGCCGTCACCCACTGTGATATATTTGTTTCCCATGTCTCCAGCAGTATAATGATTCGATGAGGCTAGTGCTGCTGTATAACCGGATTGAGAACCAGTGACATTTTCTCCTGCCTGAAAAGTTCCTTGAACATTCTCAACTGTAAAATTGTTTGCTGTAGCAAGTGCCTTAACTGTGGCTGTTGCACCTGAAGTAGCTCCTGTCAATTTTTCACCAACAGTATAGTTGCTAGTTAAAATAGATGCCAGTCTTAGAGTGTCACCTGTGATTTCATGGGATATAAAAATTTTCTGGCGACCATCAAAGTGATACTCATACCAGTATTGAAGTGCGTCATCAATGCGGTCAGAAATTTGATCGTCATCTACATTAATTTCAATGACAGGAAACCCTAGCCTGCGTAAACAGTAGTCGATTAGTTCTTGTCTTGTAGTAGGCGCTGCCATTCGTGTGATCCTTCGATGTTTCTTTTATTTATACTTCTGTTTCTTCTTCTATTGTTTTCACATTTTATCCCTTGATAATTAGTTTAGTTGATGATACTGCTGTACCCGCAAAGACACTTGGAGTATCCGCAGTCGTTCCTAGTGTACCGTCTCCCTGTACATAGTACGCTTGGCCTGGTGTTAATCCAGACTGTGCATCATCTACTGACCCTACAATTTGTACTGTAGCAGTAGCACCGTCAGAGTATGCTCCGTCTGAAATGCCTATGTAGTTTTCTGTAGTTACATTGGTAACACTACTTTGATTTATTATTTGAGCGTTGAGTATGTATCTTTCTATACTAGAGTTATAGTCCCAATAGTGACCCCCACTGCCTCCAGATGTTGTTATTGCGTCTCCAAAAGTTATTGTAGTTCCACTAATGGTACCAACTTTGGCAGGAGCGTTGCTATTTGTATTATCGTATATTGAAGCCACAATTTTACCATTATCACTATTGTAACCTAATGAAAGATTATAGCTATCAGAAGTAGCTCCACTGTGAGGAGTATAATCGCTTCCTTTAGTAATACCGTAACTACTAGAATTGACAGTATATATTGCGACTGAATGAGTGTAATTACTAGTGTAACCTCCTCTACCCTCACCGCCTATAGCAAATTTATTTTCTCCTACATTTACAATTGATCCTCGACTAATATCGAATCCCGAGTAAGACTGAGAGTATTCCTGGGCTGATCCATTACTGTACGTACTTCCAAAGGAGAATGCTGTTCCACTGCTAGAACCAGATTTGTGATACATTGTCTTGGTATAACCAGAATAGTTAGACCACCTATTATATACTATATAAAATCTATTTGCAACTGGATCCCACTCAACATCTCCCGGTTTATTAGTGTTCCAATAATAATATGTATTACTAGCTAATGAACCTTCTACTTCAATTCCTGAACCAAATGTGAGAGTTGTTCCACTTATTGTTCCAACATAACCATGAATTCCGTTATCTTGGTGTACGCCAAAAGCTATATATTCATCCCTATTAGTATCATATATCATTCCAATAGGAGCGTCTGAGGTATTAGAGCTTATTGTTACTTGAGTACCTGCGGTTACAGTATTTCCAGAAATACTCATAGCTATAGCTACAAGTCCTGTGTTGGTTACTCTATAAAACAAAACTGCCCTATTCGTATCAGGATCCCAGACAGGATGTATTTGGTTTGAAACAGGGGCGTTAGAAGTTACTGTTTGGGTAGCTCCTAGTGATATAGCATTTGTAGATGCTGTTATTGTAGCAACTGCACACTTTATACCCGAATCAGACCAAAAAACAAGAGCGGTACTTGTGTCGGGAATCATTAACGATCCTATTATGGTACCAGGAGATGCAGCCGTTCCAGCTGCAAAAGTTTCTGCTACAGCAACAGATTTAACAGTGCCGTCTGATTGTATGATGATTGTATCACCATCTGATATAGCACCATCAGCAGTTGCAGTAAATGAACCTGCACCACTTGAAAGAGTAGAGAATGATAGTGTACCTGATCCGTCAGTCTTTAATACTTGATCGGCTGATCCGTCACTTGTAGGTAAAGTAAGCGCACTGACAAAGCTAGTGAGGTTTGAATCATACGCTTGTACAGAACTTCCAACTGCCGATGATAATAAATAATTTGCACTGTAAGCCTGAACCGCAGATCCTATGTCAGAATCTTTTAATATTGAAGAATCCTGTACACCTATCAATAGAGTATCAGCCGCAGTTGCTTTACCTGCAAAAACCTCAGCAGTGGATGAAACTGTAGTTCCTACCGAACCATCATCTTGCACATAATACGTAGAACCTATTGTCAAACTAGACTGTGAGGTAGTTGTGCCTCCTGTCAAATCTACAGTAACAGTGCCTGCGTCTGAAACCGTTTCGCTTGCAAATCCTATAAAAGACCCTTCTGCTATATTACTTGCGCTGTATTTTGAATAACCATAGTGTAACAATGCACCTGGGTCATTAAATTCTATGACAGCAATTTGTTTATCTTTACAATCTAAAGCAAAACTACCGTGTCGCTTATAAGCTGTGTATTCAGTAATACTAGGTGTGGTGTCACTCACTTCTATTGCACACACGTAAAAATAATCACTACTGGTACCTTCGTGTTGTTTTACTGACCAAAATTGATTAGCTGCTCCTGGTTGTGCAAAAACTTCACATGGTATTAATGAGGAACCATAATCTCCACTGTTGGTAGGAAATGCTACTGCTGACGCTGTAAAAGAAACTGCATTTGTACCTGACGAGTAGGTGCCAACTCTGGCGTGAACCTTTCTTTGACCCAAAGTCCAATCAGTATCATATGATGCAACAATTTTTCCTGAATTGAAAGGATCCCAATCTGCTCCTAACTGTGTAGCACCTGATCCTGGAGTAATCGCCGATCCGCAAGTAGCACTATTCGCACTATAATTAATTACCCCAGTTCTTATGTGTGTCTGACTGGATCCATCAATAAGAAGATATCTTCCTTCTACTTTTGGATCTAATTTAAATTGATTTAAATTATAAGCAGTACCAGAATATAAAGCTATTTTAGTTCCATATGATATTGTACCACTTGAATTTGTTAAAACTCTAATAGTATAATAACTACTATTGTTATTATCTCTATAAGCAACTACATATCTATCGTCTTGATGTGGATCTTCTACTACATGAAATGTCTCGTCACCTGAAATATCTACATCAAAATCTACTTCAGATCCTAGTGTAATTGTAGTACCAGAATATGTAAGAGTCCTATATTTAGTATAGTCTGTACCAGCGTTAGATCCAGTTGCATCTAAGTGAGTATAAAATATTAAAAAAGTACCAGACGTACTAGTAGAAACAATACTTGTGTTTCTAAATTTATTCCAGTTGGTAGTATCACCTGATATATTAACACGAGTTCCTAAAGTATAACTACTACCATCATATGCAATAATTCTGACATTAGCTCCTTTAGGGTAGCCACTGCTATCACCGTCAGTAAACATATGAATCATTTTCTTGGTGCTACCACTATGTTCAGCTATGTACAATGACTGCTGGTACCCTCCAGAAGATCTTAAAACATAGTTACCAGAACCGTAACCGGTTTGAGCTGATGAAGTTTCTGGGTAATCTCTAGCTGTTGTTGTTTCCCCGATTTGAGTTACAGTTCCTGCGCTTTCTAATATGACAGCCTTTCCTGAAGTTATTGCACCGTTAGCAGTAAAATCTTGCTGTAAACCAGATCCACCACCAAGTAGAGATGTAGTATCAGTAAGATCAGATACATCTGCAGGAATAGTTGGAGTACCAGTAATATCTGCATAAGCCACTGCTGTATCAGGTTCTGACTTTCCAATCAAGAGACTTGTAGAGTTAATTGCTATACCCGCAAAAACACTTGTAGTATCCGGAGTCGTTGCTAGTGTACCGTCTTCTTGGACATAGTACGCTTGACCTGCTGTTAATCCTGATTGTGCATCATCAATTGATCCTGCAGTTTGAATAGTAGCTGTTGCTGAGTTTGAATATGCTCCGTCTGATATACCGGCATAGTTTTCTGTTGTGAGGTTTGTTACAGCAGGCCCAGCGACTGGTTGATAAACAATCGCTGTGCCGTAGTTTGAGTTTCCATTATCTTGATAAGCAATTACTACTTTATCATTGGATGAATCAAAAGCCAAACTCACCTGATTAACGCTTGCACTTTCAAATACAGTCGCAGAACCAAAACTAATGCTTGTTCCGCTTACGGTTCCTACGATTGCTGTGCCGTAGTTTGAGTTTCCACCGTCTTTATAAGCAATTATGACTTTATTGTTCGTTGAATCAAATATTGCACTCAATGACAAAGTAGAATCACTTTCAAATACAGTCTCAGAACCAAAACTAATGCTTGTGCCCGAGACTGTACCCACAATTGCTGTGCCGTAGTTTGAGTTTCCACCATCTCGATAAGCAATTACGACTTTGTTTGAGTTTGAATCAAACACTGGTGACATTAAACTCGAACTAGCAGTATTAAATGTAACTGGAGAACCAAAACTAATACTTGTACCTGAAACAGTACCAACGATAGCCCTGCCGTAATATGAGGATCCATCATCTCGATAAGCAATTACGACTTTGTTTGAGTTTGAATCAAATGTTGCTTTTATATAATGACACGTAGCACTTCGAAAAACTACAGGTGTTCCAAAAGATATACTTGTACCAGAAACAGTACCAACAACTGCTGTGCCGTAGTATGAGTTTCCTTCGTCATAATAAGCAATTACGACTTTGTTAGAATTTGAGTCGAAAATAATAGAGTTGTATTCAGTAGCAGCACTTCGAAAAACTGCAGGTGTTCCGAAAGATATACTTGTACCAGAAACAGTACCTACAATCCCTGTGCTGTAGTTTGAGTTTCCACCATCTCGATAAGCAATTACGACTTTGTTTGAGTTTGAATCGAAGGTTGCTGTAATGTAACTGGTACTAGCACTTTCAAACACAACTGGTGTTCCGAAACTAATGCTTGTACCTGAAACAGTACCTACAACTGCTGTGCCGTAACCGCTGTTGCTGTTATCTGCATAAACTACTACTACTTTATTATTGGATGAATCAAATGTTGCTGCGACATCAACTGTAGTACCACTTTCAAATACAGTCGCAGAACCAAAACCTGCAGGCGTTGATGTTTCCGCAACAACACTCACAGTACCATCACTATTTACAATTACGGTGCTGCCATCAGACAGTGAACCAGAAGCAGTTGCAGTAAATGAACCTCCACCACCACCACCACCACCTGAAATAGTAGAGAATGATAATGTACCTGATCCGTCTGTTATTAAAGCTTGACCGTTAGAACCGTCAGACGTTGGAAGAGTAAATGTGCTTACGAAAGAACTGAGGTTA
>Ga0213858_10000085_pt1 | contig 38910 bp, 40 predicted proteins | sample PICome_FD_160122 | JGI IMG/M metagenome (GOLD analysis project Ga0213858, IMG submission 160122) | Coastal seawater microbial communities near Pivers Island, North Carolina, United States - PICO245 | ecosystem: Environmental > Aquatic > Marine > Coastal | place: USA: North Carolina | collected... | reverse complement strand
ATCACTGCCCCCCCGCGAGGCTCCAGCGAAATCTGGCCGCCGCCGCCCGCCTGCGCAAACGGGTGTATATATATATGTCTATGCGTATGTGATCTCGGGGGGCACGGGAAAGTGCGCTTGTGCGGGAATGTGCGGGAAAAGGTCTGGCCCCATACTGCCCACACACGGGCGGGTACAGCAGAATCAGTACAATTGAACAATCCAAATATAAAACGGAAGAAAAATACAGGCACCACCCATATGAGAAAGACAGGTACAGCACATCTACAAGCAAGCAGCGTTTTATCCAGAGATTGTTCGATTGTGCGCTTTTCCCGAAAGCCCCCCACAGGATAGCCGTATTAGCCCAGACCTTTTTCGCACAATCCCCGCACCTTTGTACAATCCGTGCCCAATCCAAAGGAAAACCACAGCGAGACCAGGGTGAAAATACCCACAATAAAAAGCCGGAAAGGTGATTGACATAGGTTATTCCATGGTTTAATCTCCTCAATAGATTGGAGGTAACAAAATGTTGCCATTCGTGAAGACGGACGGAGGCCGAGCCAAGGCAGGCTTTCGTGGAACATGCGGAGACTGTGGAACCCGGGCGCTCGCCATTGCAGGTGAGCACGAGTACAAGGAGGTGTACAAGCATATCGCCAATTCAAAATCGTACCGTTTTGCGGGTGACGGGTACTCTCGCATTCGTGGCGCCTCTCCTCGAGAAGGCGTGGACCAGTGCGATATGGAATGGACTATGAAATATCTGGACAAACCGGGAGTGTGGAAGCGCTTTGAGTTTGCGACCTTGCCCAGCCACCTGTGTCCAAAAACTTCCCGTGCGAATAGGTGGACATCTGAGTTCCTTGTCAACAGGTGGGATATCCCCAGTGTTGGCACCATGATTGTGAACGTGCCGTGTCATTACTTCGCTGTGATTGACGGCGTGGCCCACGACTCATGGAACAGCCAGTTGGACCCAACCAAACGAGGGCCAAGACGCAGATACAGGGGTGATTGGTTCTGTCCAGAAATGAGAGCCATGCCCATGCTCCACGCCTATGTTCGCATGGACAAGCCGTTCATTCGCCCGGAGACATGGACAGAGGATCTCGTGACCGAGTGGGATCTGTAGGGTAAAAACCCTAAAATGCCATTGACAGCATTTAAACAGTGTGAGAGACTTGTGTGAGTAAAAACCAAGGGGGGCTTCGCCCCCCCGCATTTTGGAGATTGTTATGGACGAGAACTTGTTAAGCCAAGTGCGCTGGATACTGGAGCGCTTCAAAAGCGTGGACAGCAGGGAAGAAGAAGGGATTGATGAGGTGCTGAAGCAACTGAAAGAACTCTCTTCGACCCTTCGTGAAGCGGCAGGAGTTATCTACGACAATCTGCCTGATCCTGAGTTTGAGGATGAACTGGGTGAAGGTGTGAAGATCGGAGACAAACTGCTAAGCCTGAGCCAAAACTCTGACGAGCCTGACCCTTTTAAGGTGGGGTAATCAAATGAGGTTGCGCTGTGTGCTGTGTCATGCTAGAGGTTCTAAGTGTAGATTGTGTATGATTGAAGACCTTGAGCGCTTGGCTCAGGTAAAAAAAACGAGAGGATTAAGTGTTATGACTTACGCAGATTTCCGCAGGACAGAAAACAGTCTGGCGGCAAACCATGAGGGCGCCGAGGACAGGGAAGCGCTGGAAGTTCCAGTGTGTGACGCCTGTGAAAATGACGACCCCGACTTCCGCTGTACAGACATGACTGAGACCGACGAAGGTACGGTGTGTAGTGAGTGCTTGTCGGAGTTCCGGGAACTCCGAGAAGAGATTGAAGCAATCGTTCGAGGAGAAGGCTGGACCTCAGACGAGGATCTTGAAAACAAGGTAAACGAATGCCTGTACAAGATAGACCAACTGAACCAAAAGGTAACAGGGTTCTGTGTCGGTCAAGATGTGCGGGGCTTGCGTTACGATGGAAACACCCATGACATGGGGAACCGCCTCAGGTCGTACTATGATTTGGTGAAGGAAGGGACAGGAAATGAGTGAGCGAAAGTTGACGAAGGAAACAGGCGAGGAAATGATTCGCCTGTTCAATGAGGGCATGGTCGTCAAGGAGATCAGTGAGCGACTGGGGATCTCCACCAGCACCATTAACAAGGTGTGCGAGGTGACAAGACTGGGACTAACCGGGGTGGCCGAGAGGCGTGGCCCGGGCGCTATCACGGGCAGGAAGTCGTTGAGGTTAGCGTTGTACTTCCTAAAGATTCTTAACCCGGAGTGGACTGTTGGGGATTTGTACATTCGACTTCGCAAGCACTACCAATGTCAACCTTCTACGTTGCAAGGCTACCTGAACAACAAGGGTTTGGACGCTGAATACGGGCCGTTGTGGGCGAAGAAGAACGGGGACAGCGACTGGGAGCATTCCAGTTTTAAAGAGTTCTATTCTTTTGTAGGAAAAACGGAGAAGAATAAGGATTCGTCAGAAGAAGACAAGAAACTAGCCAAGGTGATTGCGGAGGCTGGGGATTGGCATAACTGGGCGGAACGCAAAAATTGATAAGCCAACGCCACACCTTTAACGAGTTCGTTCGCCTGTACAGCGAATCCGAGAACTTCGAGAAGCACTTTGGGTTTGTCCTGTTCAGGCACGTTGTGGACGCCGACTTGGGGATCGATATCGATGACGAGTCGCAGGCTCAGGTGTTCAGCGCCTTGGAAAAGGTGGACGGGTTTGTACTGGAGGTCGATGTCGAACTTAAGAAGCGGGACAAGACGGTCACGATCAGCCACGGCATGGGTGAGGACACCGGGGTGAGTGAAGCGGTGTACTCACTGATCTTCATGGACTGGGTGACTTCGCCTGAACAGGTCCAACGTGAAATCGAGGCCCAGCCACACCGTCCAGTAATCATTGCGGACGACAGCAAGATCGGCTGGCGCATGGCTGAAAAGGTGGCCAAGAAAAACAATGCAGTCCTCATGTGGTGGCTTGTCCTAAAAGACGGCTACTACGAATGGTCCAACATGAGCGAGATCGGCGACATTAACGCTGATATGTATGAGCGGGGCCGAAGGATTGGATACAAACAGGGATTTTCAGAGGGATACTTTTACCGAACAGATCTGGAGGAGTAGGTATGAGTGCAGGTTGGAATGCAATGGGGCAGTTAAACGACCACGTTCAACTGGTAATCGATCACGTAGAGCCGTCAGGGGCCGACAGTTTTGTCGATTTCAGACTGCTCAAGAGCAACGGGGCTTGTGCGACCTTAGGGGTCAAGGCGAGCGAACCAGTGCCACCCGGCGAGGTGCTGATCGAGAACCTGTTGAGACCGAGGTTCAAGTTTAATGAAACCCGGGTGTTCATGGGCGTGTCCTTGCGAAAGAAAAAACAGGACAGGACAGCCCGAGCCACTCACAAAACCACGTTGTTCTTTGTGGACATTGACGGCGCAGACGTAGACAGGTCTGACCTTGAAATCGTGGACGAGGTTCTGGAGTTGGCTGAACAAGGGACAGTGCTGGCGATCACCCGGTCTGGGGGCGGCCTTCACATCTACTTCAGGCTCGACTCTGACATTTTTGACCGGGAGGATTTCTGGGAGATCCGTGCGCACACAGCGAAGTTAACCGGGCTGAAGTTTGCCTCCATGAAAGGAACCGTGGACACGGCGGTCATAGACCCGGGCAGGGTCGTGGGCGTGTGGGGCACGTTCAACCCAAAGCGAGGTCAGCACGTTGTGAACATCTACTTGGACAAAGAGGCTATGCCTGTCCAAGCCGAGGCTCCACCGCTGAAACAGGTTGTACACAGGAAAACCAAGATCTCGTTCCCTGAAGGCGCCGACAAGAAACTCGCCATGCTCAACTACCTCATGCGGGTACTGGAAGTGTGGCCAACGAGGGAAGTGATCTGGAAAGCGGCGGATATTCTTGGGGAGGCCACGGACAGCCCAGCGACAGCCTCACAGGTTCTTGATCTTTTGCCGGAGCGGTTCATTCGGGACATTAAGTACCCGGAGCAGGGCAAGAGAAGAATGTGGACCTACGCAAAGTTAGCGTCTGTTTGCGAGGCTCTGCCGAGCGAAGCGTTGTTGCGCTTTTGCGGTGAGATTATTGAAGACCGAATGCCAAACTGGGTGGTCGAGGAGCCGGGTCAAGTCGAAGATATTATACAATCTTTGATAAGGACCCATATCGATGCGTAAAGTTCCTGAGAGTTTCTTTAACAACGTGGTGGTAGAGTACTGGGACGCCCTAGACTTTGCGGGCCGAAGGCTTCTCAACGCTTATACAAACCTTGCGGTGGTTCCAGCCACAGGGCAGTTACCGCTAGGACAGAACGTCAACCGGGCTTTGGTTAGCAAGCAGATAAACGTGTACTTGTTTGAGTTGATTGGCGTGTTTGTTCGCAAGGAGGGCAATGACTTCGTGTGGCTCGACTTCGACAGTCGCATAGACAGGGCAAGGTGGAAGGAAGACAAAAACGCACCGGACCCTTTGTCTCTCATGCACCAGTACTTCGATGCATTGCATGAGTGCCGGGAGTATCGAGAGCGCTGGCTGGAAGGACAGGGGGGCGGGATTCCACCTGTGGCTAGACAAGCCGAGGACGGCTCGACATACGAAAGCACCCCCACCTTCTCCGAGTTACTGCTGACCTACACGATTAACATGAACCAAGTGCCGTTTGGGAGGCCTAGCGAGAAAGAACTAGGCCCCACGATTGAGGGGCATGAGGTCATTTACTTAGACTGCATGCACAATGTGCTAACAGACGAGGTGAAACCCATTCCCGGGGTTTTAGCGGCACGAGATAAAGTGGCTGGATGTCGTTTTAAGAACGCTGACCCTGTTTCTGTAGACGAGTGGGGCACCTTGTTTGAGCAATGGGTTGTGGGTAGGCATGGACACGAGCACAAACCAGACGTTGAAGCGGGGCCTCATGTCGAAAGACTGGCCCGCTCGCTACTGGGTTGTCTGTACAAGATACCCGGTGACGATTCATTCCCTTATGTGTACGGTCCGTCTGGTACAGGGAAGAGCCTGCTACAAAACTCTTTCAGTAACATGGCAGGCGAGTACAGTACAGAAGTTACTCGGCAAGCCTTGTGCATGAATAACAACACGAGTCACTCCAGTAACACGATTCAAATCTACAATGGTGCGAGGGTCGCTGTAGTCAAGGAGGCGAAGAATGACGCAGGAGTTATCGACACTGAACTCATTAAGGACATCACGTCCTACGAGCCGGGTAGATGTTACGCAGTTAGAGGTGCTTACGACCGTGCGGCAAAGATGTATGCCACAGCCGCTAAACCTTTCTTCATTAGTAACGACAGCCCCCAGCACATGCTTGACGTTGCGGGCATTGATCGGAGACTTTGCTCTTTTCCTTTCCTCTCAAGGTATGTTGAAACAGGGCAGGCAAATCGAGACTTGCCAAAACGTCTCGTAACAGATACCATGGCCACCTCTTTGATTCGATTCCTGTTGCAGTACAGGGACGCATTCTTAGAGAAGGGGTCAACACCTGCGCCGGGTGAAAACACCTCGGAAAGAACTCCTGATCTGTTCGATGTCTTCGTGGACTTGTTCTGTTTTAAGCAGTTCCTCACCGTTCACTCTTCTTATGACGACTCAGTTTCCAGTAGGGATCTCTTAGAGATTCGTGCGTACATGTCCGGCTACACGACTGTACGGGAGATGCTGGCAGAACTGGGGGTCTCTAGAAACAAGGCGACAAGACTGGCGGTACAGACCGTCAAGGATCTTGTTGTAGCCCGAGAAGGGTTCCCTGTTGCACTGGGGGACGCCAAGGGAGGCAAGAGAGTCTTGCTGAATGTGGCATTGACGGATAAGGGGAGGCGGATTCTTGGGGAAGCCAGACTTGCCATGGGAGATTAAAAGAGCCATGGAGATTTTTGAAGCCAAACTGGGGGACAACAACACAGAGTTCCTGACATACGAAGAGTATTGGAAGGCCGTTAGAAAGCGCTGGATAGAAGAGTCGCCTTTTAACTGGACACAGTTTGGTGAAGATTGGGTAGCAGGTATTCAAGGCAGGCCCTCGTCAGTGTGCGAGGACTGCAATCACACAGTTTTTAAAGGGCGGTCCAGTGGGGGCCGTGACATTTTGGTTGGGGAGACAGGTCGTCTCCATAAATGTAAAGGTAAAAGGTTATGAACAAGGAAAACAGAGGGTCTTTGTGGAAGAACGACTATAAGGAGAAAGACTCGCAACCTGACTTGACGGGAAAAATCAATGTCGAAGGAGAAGAGTTCAGGATCTCGGGCTGGAAGGACAAAACGAAAGAAGGCAAGCCCTATATTAGCATCGCAATCTCACGACCCAAGCAGAGTCAGAGACCTGCTGAGTCAGTTGCGGATGCCGAATCAGACGACTTCGACTTTTAATCCAGAGACGATTGTGGAGTGCAGGGACCTGCTTTGGTCCCTCCTCCATGACTTTGGACTGGGTTTTGGGGACGACGAAGAGGGCTTTGGAGATGTGTGCCGTAGGGTAAGCCGGGGAATGCGAGGCTTGGAAGACCGCTCCACCGCTCTGGATGTTCGTGTCATAATGGTTCTTTTGCGAACTTTTCAGGTCAGGAGTCGAATCGACTTTTGGACCGAGCCTTCAGATGTGCAGGAAAACTGCAAGATTCCAGAGTTAGTACAGGAGTGGGACGTGATTACTGACAATCAAATGCATGAAACAGCGGTGAACATAGCGGAGACTGAGACGGGCGTAATGATCCAGTTGTTCCCGGAGAAAGACATGGACGGTCAGTTCACAAACCAATGCTTGTGCGAGATCCATTTGACCAGTGAGGAAGCCAAGCAGTTAGGTACTTGGCTTGTCGGCAAGGGTCGCATGGGTGGACAAAGGGGTTCGCTGTTGTCAGAGGGGCGATTAAAATGATCTTTAATCCGTGGGAAATGATCTGGAATGAACCTCAGAAGGCATACATGAACAGTGTCCAAAAAGAGGTGTTTTTCAGCGGGGGAAATCAGATTGGCAAAAGCGCATCGTCTTGTGCAATGCTGGCTTTTCACCTGACTGGAGATTACCCAGACTGGTACACGGGGAGAAGATTTGAAGAGCCGCCTCGCACCATGCTGATCGGGGAGACTTTTACGACCGCTAGGGACCTGCTTGTAAGTAAGGTAATCGGTACTGAACACGAGCGTGGAGCCATTGAGAGAGACCGTGTTTTTGACATTGAGAAGTTGGCAAGAAACGGTGTCGGCGGTTTTAAGGTGGCACATTCCAGCAAGCGCATGAGCAATGTAATCGTTGCTTCATACGCCAGTGGACGAAGGCGAGTACAGGGTCACAGCCTAGACTTGGTTGTGATTGACGAAGAGCCGCCTATGGATGTCTATGACGAGTTGTCCGCGAGGACAAATGCAACCGGGGGTTTTGTGCGAATCAGCGCAACCCCGCTGTCGGGATACACCGAACTCTTCACTCATTTTGAAACAGACGAAACAGGCTCAAAGGAAATCCTGTACTACAAGGTGGAGGACGCTTTGCACATGGAAGAGTCCGTGCGCTTGGGCCTGATCCAAAAGTACAAGGAGCACCCTCAAGGTGACGCTCGTTTGAATGGGAGGCCGTGCCTGTGGGAAGGGGCCGTTTTTGGGTTGCCTCAGCACGAGGTGATTTGGAACGGTGAGGGCTTTGAGGACTCGAAGGTCATACTGGGCATAGACATACCTCACACAACAGGGACCTTTGCCTGTGTGAAAATGAGGTATGACGAGTACGAAGATACGGTGTTAGTGCAAGAGGAGGCTAAGGTTTCCAATGTCGGTGTAGAGGCTATGGCTGACATCATTAAGAGCATGGGGGGCGACCGTTACCCTGTGGCTTGGCCCCATGACGCTAGGATTAAAAAAGCCGAAGGGGTCTTGGTGGACGTCTTGTCCAGCAGGGGTTGCAAAATGCTCCCACAGCCAGCCTTTATGGTGGACAACCAAGGGAAGAAGAACCGATCTTTGGTGGCCATTGCCACGATTGCCAGCGAAATGGAGCGTGAGGGCCGCCTGCTGTACCATGCTCAATGTGGTCAACTGTTGCGTGAGCGGACGCAATACCAGATCCTAGAAGGAGCGGCGGCCAAGCGTTTGGACGATCATTTGATCGACGCCGTGTTTAAGGGACTAATGATGTTGAAGTACGCCGCAGACGAATCAGGCGTAGATCAACCGAAAATGCCAAGTGGGCTATTGAACCACTTGAACAGGGATTTTTTTGGGGGATAAACCATGGGTTTAGGGGAAGACTTAGTAGCAATATACGGCACCTTGGAGGCTGATCGGTCTCCACACGAGCCTGTGCTGGACCAAATAAGAACTCTGTTCTTGCCATTCCAAGGGGATATGACTACCCGCGGATACGGTGGGCGTAGGATTGGGACAGTCTTTGACTCTACGGGTGCAGTGGCCGCAGACTCTTTGGTGAACTTCATGGTAGGGAATCTTTTTCCTCCTACGGGTGATTGGGTCAAGTTGCGTGGACCGGAAGGTGCCACGGTGGAACTGGACACAGACGCCGCTACGATCATGCTGGCACTGGAGAATACCAACTTTTACACAGAGGTTGCGAAGTGCCTAAAGGACTTAATGATCCTTGGCAACAGTGTCATGTACATCGAGGAAGAAGGGCGGCGCTTGCAGTCAGACGGTTCTACGTTTGAAGGCGTCGAGTTTGAAGCAGTTAATCTTAAAGATTGCTACTGGAAAATGGGCCGATACAACGAGCCTTTGGTTTTCTGCCGTGAGTACTACCTTAGCAACGCCGAGATAAAACAGTACTTTGACTACACGGTAAGCGCCGAAGACCCGTTTGAAGAATCCAAAGTACTGCATTTTGTGCTTCCAAGAGCAACTAGCCCTGTCAATGTTCCGGGGGACCAGCCGTTTATTAGTGTTTGGACGACTGGTGAGGGGGACGTTTTGCGTACAGGTGGGTACAGTTACCAGCCGTACATTGTCAGCAGGCTTGACGTTGTTCCGGGAGAACAATACGGGAGGGGGCGTGGGCATCTTGCGAGGCCAGACGCCGCTGGAGCGAACGAAATCATCCGGCAAGTGTTGCTTGCGATAGGGCGTGACATCAACCCTGTCTTGATGACGGAGAATGACAGCCTAATGGATTCTGACATTAGTGCCTCCGGTTTGCTCGTGGTGAAGCCCGGGACGCAAATGTCCCCCTCCTATCTTAATAGCGGCACAAACTACAACGCCGCATTTGAGATTGCGAGACAGACGCACCAGCAGATTAAACAAGCCTTTATGGCGGATATCTTATTGGACCCAGACACTCAGCCAAGGTCTGCGGAGGAAAGCAGGCAACGTAGCGAGCGCTTGATTCAACGCTTGGCTGGTCCTGCTCGTTCGATTGAAACAAACTTCCTAACGCCAATCATGGAAAGCCTGATTAGCCTCATGGTTCAGGGAGGCGTGTTGCCAGAAATCGAGCGCCAAGGTGTACTGAACGTGAACTTTGTGTCTCCGTTCTATGTGGCTCAAAGGGAAATGGTGGCGCAGAAGACCTACAGGTTTGTCGCAAGACGCCTTGAAATCTTTAACGCTGTCCAAGACCCATCTCTTTTGGACGACATTGACTTTGATGCGTTGACCAAGATTGACGCTGAAAACAGCGATGTGCCGCCTGAAATCTTTAAGACTCGCGAAGAAGTTGAAGAGATGAGAGAGGCCCGTGCCCAGCAAGCCATGATGCAACAGATGATGCAAATGGCAGAGCAAATGCCTGCTGATCAAGGAGCAACTCCGGCTGGGCCAGAAGAGCAGATTATGGAGGCCAACATTGCTGAATAAAGAAGAGATACTGTGGTTGTCCAGTTTCCTCAAAACCAGTGACGGCAAGCGAATGATGGATTGCCTGTCTAAGATTTGCGGAGTGGAAGCCAGTTTGATTCCGGGGGAAGACCAAGCAAAAGTTTGCCCCCAAGTTTTGTCTGTACAAGCGGGAAGGCGATCTGTGTATTACAAGATCCGGGCCGCAGAAAGGATCGGTGACCAAAGATGACTGAATGGGGAGACTTGCCAGAAGAACTCAAGGGTGCGGCGTCAAAGTTTGCGACTCCTGAAGACGCTTTGAGGGCGTATGTCAATCTGGAAAAGTTCCGAGGCAAAAGCGTTCGATTGCCAGAAACAGATGCAGATCACGAAGACCTGTACCGGAAACTGGGAGCGCCCGAAAGCAAAGACGGGTATGAAGGCGACGAGGCCACGAAAGCGTTAGCCAGAGATCTGCGTTTGACTCCTGACCAGTTTAAAAGGCTGGCTCAGCGCAAGAACATTGAGGCGTCAAGGTGGAACGAGTTCGTGGACAACATGGGCGAAAACTATGACTCTGCGGCGGCTAGTGCAAAAGCAGGGGCCGAAAAAATGGGCCTTAGCGAACTCCCGCAAGATCCGAAAATGTTCGAGGCTTTGATGGAAATCGGAAAAATGAACGCAAACGATCAAACGCCCACGCCGGGTTCAGGCGCAGGCCCGAGTGACGCACAGCGCAGACAGCAAAGGAAACTGGAAATCCTTGCTCACCCGCAGTTCACGGATCGTCGATTCAAGAACACTGCTGAAGGCATGCAACTGCATGCTGAGTACGATCAGATTCTCAAGGAAGAGTTGGGAATGTGAGCGACTTCATTCTGAACAAGATTGCTGACGAGAACCCTGAAGCCGTTTTGTTAGAGCCTCGCAAGGTTTTTGACAAGGCGGTAGTCGGGGTTGCTCGTCGTATCAATCTAGTAGTGGCTTGCTATTCTAGAGATAAAATCATAGACTGCCTACAGCAGGACCAAGGGCTTGAGGGCGACGAAGCCCAAGAGTGGCTTGAGTACAACATAGAAGGAGCATGGTGTGGCGAGCATACGCCCATCATTTTAGAGGAGATGTAGTGGTCATTACCGCAGAACAGAGGGAGGAACGCAGGCACTACATTGGTGCCAGCGAGGTCCCCGGTATTGTCGGACTTAGCCCGTTTGCTGGAAGCAACGCCGCTTCAATCTGGTTGAAGAAGGTCAAGGGCGCCCAGCAAAAATCAACGCCAGCCATGGATTACGGGAACGACGTCGAACCCATATTGATTCGCTGGGCATCGGAAAAGATTGCTGAGAAACTGGGGACAGAGGTGGATCGGTACGAAGAAAACCCCGAGTTTTCAACAGTCATTTCAGAGAAAAAGCCTTCTACCCGACACTCAACGGCCCCGATCACTTCCCACCTTGACGCGATGCTGTACCTGAAAGACGGGACACAGGTTGTTCTCGAAGCGAAGACCTCTCGATTTGAAGAGGATTACGGTACCGCTTGGACAGACGAAGTTCCTGCCCATGTTGTTTGTCAGGTTATGACTCAAATGGCGTTAAGTGAAATAGACGTTTCTTATGTTGTCGTGGACTTGTTAAACGGCACGAGGAAAATCTACCGGGTAGACTTTGACAGCGATATCTGGGACACGCTGAGGTCGGAGTGTGAGTACTTTTGGCATGAGTACGTCCTTAAGCAAAAGCGACCTGAGGGAAAAATATCTGTTAGTTTGTTGGAAAGCATAGATAGACACGAGCCTGACAACGTGTTAGTGTTGACAGGGAATGAAGCCCAAGACTTAATCGACAAGGTTGAGCGCTGGGAAGAACACAAAGCCGAGACAAACCGTCTCAAGAAAGGTACGGAAGAATGCCGAATGCAGATTCTGGAGGGAATGGGCGACCACTCAGTGGTGGTAGCGGGGAACTTGCAGGTGGAACTGGGCAGGACCCGAAAGGTGCTGAAAGTAACCCGCCTGTGAAGAAAAAGAAGACGACTAAGGCTACCGCAAAGCCAAAGTCACTATCACTCTACGAAGCGCTGGCAAATGCACAGGCCGAAATCGGACAACCCATGGCCGCAGGTGCAAACAGTTACTTTAAAAATCACAAGTACGTCAAGTTGTCTGATCTGTACGACCACATCTTTAAGGTGTTGCCCAAGCATGGAATCGCAATCACCTCGGGGCAAACGATCCACTTCGCAGAAAAGACCGAGACGGATGCTAACGGCAACACGACCCAACAGCCGTTTTGTGCTGGCCACATCTTCTGGGTAGAACTCCAGTACGGTCCTACGGGGGAAAGCAAGCGCTCTGAGCACTTCCTCTCTCGGTCGAATGACATGCACGAAGTTGGCAGTGGACTGACTTACATGCGCCGTTACCTGACTCAGGCGTTGCTTGGACTTGGTGCTGACCCATCAGTGGATGACGACGGCAACTCAGCAGTTGACGGGCAAAAGGCAAGGTCCGCAAAGGGCGTTTCTGGAGTAAAAGACGCTTTGAAAAAATAACGCTTGCCTGAAGAGCGGGTGTTGCTTACACTCCTTAACACATCTCCAATCTGTAGAAGCGACTAGGGTTTTTCGGTTTTCCCTAGTCGTTTCTTTTTTTGGGGGTACATGGATTCTCGCGGAAGAGTCCGCTGTTCAGTGTGCGGGAGGAGAAGGGGCCTCGGCGCACTGGCACCGGATCGAAAAAACACTTGCAGGGACTGCCGTAAAGCACAAAGAAAAAAAGAGCGCACCAGAAGGCGGAGGAGGTCCCCTGTGGAAGACCGAGCGCAAATGGTTTACCTCAGCATTAAGTCACGCTCTAAAAAGAAAAACCTCAAGTTTGACCTCACACTAGACTGGCTTCTAAACAAACTCAAAAAAGGCATTTGCGAAATAACGGGATTGCCTTTTAGTGAAAAAATACAAAGGCCAGCCCACCGTTACGCACCCAGCGTGGACCGCATTGACCCAAAAAAAGGGTACGTTAAGGACAACTGCCGTGTCGTCCTATTGATGGTAAATCACATTAAACGAGACTATACAGACGAAGAAGTGGCACAAGTAGGACTCGCAATGGATGGTTACCTACAGGGGGAAAAAGTGCCGAGTGACCTTGAAGAAATGTTGTGTTGTCAAATCCAAGAGGCGGGGCTTGACGGGGGGATGGTTAGAGAACTGCGAGCGATTCCAAAAAGAAGGTTTCGGATCGACTTTGCTTGGCCAGATTTAAAGTTGGCCGTAGAGGTACAGGGTGGGCTGTGGACCCGGGGTCGCCACTCACGGCCTATGGGGATCGTCAAAGATTACGAGAAGTTTAATCTTCTGACTTTGCACGGTTGGAGAGTTTTGCTCTTGACTTCGCTGGACGTAAGGGGCGAGAAGGGGCTAGAAATGATTCGGGACGCGATTTCGCAATCTTCTTCGTCTTCTGAATCACCGCCCGAGGAATGACGGTGGTGCCGCCAAACTCACCCGACTCCGTGACACTATCGGCTACGACAATCTGATTGTCGTCTTGTTGGACTAGCCAGCCGACCGTAATGCACTTTTCTGGACGCAGGGCTTGAACTTCTTCAAGGCCCTGCCAGTCCGCTCTGCTAGAGATGTCATGCCAAGTTACTACAAGAAGATCAGGTTTCACTTTTTCTTCTTCTTCTTTGATTTGTTGCGGGCCGAGATGGCCTTGGCTTTTTTCTTAGCGTCTGCTTTAGAACTAGCACCCCACGCTTGCAGGCTTTTCAACAAACGAGTGGGCTTACCTTTAGCGTCCCTTTCAGGCCCAGCCATGTTGCCCATCCGTGCTAGAAAACTAGCCCTGCGAGGATTATCTCCAGACTTAACGGGGGGCTTTAGCGTCCCTTTTTTATACGAAGCCCTACCTTTAGCGTTCAAGCCGCCCTTAGGGTTCTTGCCTGCCTTCCTCTGCCATGCTGGAGTCTTTGCCATTAGTACCCCTTGCGCTTAGTGCGCTTTTTGGCGGTTTTGGCTGACTTCTTAAACGCTTTGGCAGTCGGTGCCCCCTTTTGCCCCGCTTTACGCATTTTCTCACCAGATCCCGCTTTGATTCGTTTCCTCTTTGCATGAATGTTTGCGTACAGCCCTTTCTTTTTAGGCATTGGCTTCCTTCGCTTTCTTTTTGCTCCTGAAGACCCAGCCCGCAGTTCCAACGGTGAATCCCCCGATCAACGCTGAAATCAAAGTGTTCCAAGGTTCAGGAAGAAGCGGGGCAAGACGACGAACCGTCTCCACTCCCACGCCAACCATGTCGCCGCCGGGACCTTCAACAACCACCCGCTCTACTGAAGAGGGGACCCCGTTAGGATCTAAGACCACTTCCTTGGTGACCTCACAGCCCACGAGGCCCCCAAACAGAAGGAGCAAAATCGCAAACCACATGGAGTAAAACAAAACATTCCCTACAGGGCTAAAACGTTTTTCATTGTTCATTTTTTACGATTCCCTTTCTTCCGATTGACCTTTTTGCTGACCACCCGGAGATTCTTTCTTGAGTTTGTCCCGCCCTTGCTTAAAGGCTTTTTGTGATCGACCTCTTGACCGGGCTTGGCTTTCATCTTGCGGCGAGCCTGATTCCTAAGAGATCGATTCTTCCTCTGCTTGGCTGTGCCGTGGTACTCCCTATACTCTTTTTTGTAGTTACGCGGAAGTTTCCGAGGCATTAGTCCTCCACCTTTTTAGACAACTTTTCGACCATGCACTCCAAACGGGTGACGGCTTTTTGCAAGGCGTCTAAGGCTCTCTCATTTGACCCCAAGGCGTCTGTAAACATTTTATCTCTGGCTTGCATCGCCCTCAAGAACAGATACATAGAGATAATCAAGGCAATCGCTATTGGGCTTTCCTTGAGCAAATCGACAAAAACAGTCTCCATTTTATTCCCCTATTGGTTCAAGCATTCTTCTGTACAAACGGGCCTGATTTACGTTGGGTTCTGACATTTCTTTAAGGCGCTGTTGCTTGCCTAACTCTTGGTGATTGCCGTACCAACGTACAGCGTCAAAGAAGGCGCCAAGACCTATGGCGCCGACTCCTCCTGAAATCATGTCTCCGCCACCCTCTTCCATGGCCTCGGAAAAGTTGTCACCCTCGACAAGCGACCCGGCAACGCTGTGAAGCCCCCCGAAAAACTTCTTGTACATTCTTCCGAAGTTGTACAGGGCAGGGATACGGCTCATGTCGTAGCGGTACCCTGCAAAGAGCATTTCTGGGAGATACCCAAACTGTCCGCCTGAGTTAACCAGTCTTGCCACAAAAGCGTAGTCATCAGCGTTCCAGTTGTTAATGTCCCTGTCAGGCATACGGCTCTCTTCGCCCCTAATCATGGGTTTCATCCAGCCTTCAACCATCATCCCCCACATAGTCGTCGCCAGCAAACCACCTATCACGGCAGGCGCACCGCCTCGTTTCATAGCGTTCGGTATGTGTCGTTGTGGGGCATTCACAAGGAAGCGCTTAAACTGAAGCAACAGGCGGCCCAGAGGCGTATCGAAAATCTCCGGGGTAGCCGTAGTGCTAGGCATAATCACAAGGTTATTGGTGTACCTCTGGATTGCAGAACGCATGGCCAAGCGCTCAGGGGCGTCAAACTTCGTAAAGTCATCCCCATGCTCATCCATTTGCTTTTTTAAGCGCTTAAGAACTTCCTCTTCACCAATACCCAGAGACCTCAACAGGGCCAAGGAGGTCTCATCCCCACGAGAAGCCTTAAGGATTTCGTCTGGTAATGTGTCTACGGCATACATATTTGCGGCGATTCGAGTTCTTTTAATCACCTCGTGCATGGTGTGCTGGATCACCTTATCTGACATCTGCTCGACGCTGTTCAGACCCTTGCGGAACAAGTTGTTGTACAAAGTGTCCGTTCTGGCTGTCTGAGTGCTGGGAGCCGTAGCCGCCCGGTACTTCCCAGTTTCCTCCGTAAGATCGTCAAACGTCCCGTGGAACTCTGGGTACAAGTTAGAGAAAGACGCCGAGTTCTCTGCCAACATAGAGAAGTCTTGGTCGGTCATGCCCGTTGGGTTTCTCTGGGCTTTAGCCAAGGCTTGGCGCTCTTTGTAAGACGCTCTAAAGGGAAGAAACTCTTTGCCCGCCTTAACCATGTATTTGCCCCAGCCTGCTAGGCCAGAAACAAAGATTGGTGCCATAAGGTCGTGGATCTGCGTCATGGCCAAAGGAATCGAAGCGTTTGCGTACAAGACCTTCGTAACGTACTGAACAAACTTACGAGTGCCCAAACCTTCCGCATTCGCAGGCGGAACACCTAGCACCCTGCGAACAGTTCGGTTGAAAGCATCCACCAACTCTTCAATGTCTTTGACGTTAGCGTTCTTATCTTGGCCTTCTTTAATAATCCGGTAGATATTCCAGCGTTGATCGCGGGCACGTTCAAACTGGCGAGGACCCATATTGATGATGTTGCGCTTGACTTCATCCCGAGAGATTGACTGGATTGCACCAAAGTCAAACGGGTCAACAAACTCTTCAATGAGATTGTTGCCGTCAAGCCTGTCTACGACATGGTTTCTTAAAAGCACATTTGTTCTGGCTTCTTGAATCCACTTATTCACTTCTCTTCGAGGTTCGTCTAGCCTTCTGCGAACAGCGCCGTACTCGCTCTGCTGGTCTAAAAGACCTCTGGTTAAAGACTCTCGGACCCCTTGGCGTATCTGAGCGCTTCCAGCCGCAAACGGAGCCGTTTCTCCACCCGGACCATCGGGGACGCTGTACTCCCCTTCAAATCCAACACGCCCTCTTTGGCGAATAGGCGCCGGACCAGCGGTCGGGCCTTCAACGGGAAGCCCTCTTAAAAGGTCTCGAACTACTTGCTTGAACCCTTCTTCGGGAGCCGTATTGTCAAGCCACATGTCAGCCTGTCCAAAATGTCCTTGGATTTCACTGTCAATGGCAGATATCTCAGACTGGGTTCTTTGGATGGTAGCCGCACGAGACTGGTCGCTTCTCGGCCTCCTCTTTCCCTGAAAAAACTTTTTCTGTGCATTTTTCCTGTAAAAACCACGAGCATATTTCGCCACAAAGGATTTGAACGCCTGCATGTCTGGAACAATGTCGCTAAAATCAGAGAGCGATTTGTCGCCTGCGACATACCTAACCACGGCTTCGGTGAAGAGTTCATGGTATGTCCTTGCAGTTGGGGTGACACTATTTCCGAGCGAACTGGCCTTGAGGCTAACCCCGAGTTGATCCGGCGACCATGGGTCACCCAGTTGTCCACTCTGAAGAAGCGTTAGTTCTGGTTCGTCAAAAGACTTAAACAAGTTTTTAAATCGATTTACCTCAGCGTCTTTAAAATGGAAGAACAATAGGTCACTAGCCTGACTGAGCATCAGGACAGTTTCCTTGCTCCACACTTGCGCTCCCAAAGGGGAGTTTGAAGCATTGCCGAAACTTGTAGCCCTGCTTCTTTGAAGGGTGCGGTCATTTGCCCACAAGGGACCCAACTGACGACTTGATCTTATGTTTCTAACGGCTTCGTAATCTTGCTTTCTGAACGGGTTAGATCGCCCGAATGGAATGCCCGGGTGGCTATAAAGCAAACGAATCGCAATGTCGTCATAGCCCGGAACTTGTGAGCGCAGGCTTCTAATCAAGGTGTTTCTACTTGCTGGCAAAGGCAAATCGTCAGCCTCGAAAGGTTTGGGGTATTCTTCAAGAGAAATGTCTTGAAGTTTTACCCTCTTGCGGCGCCTTAGTGCATCCACTTTGTCCATTAGGTTTGCACCCGGATTCGCCATATCATACGCTTGAACAACAGCGTCCTCGTAGGCTTCTTCTGTTCTACGGGGATATACCGTGTTGCCTTCAGTATCAACAAGGCGCTCAAAGTTTAGATTGCGTCTTTCTGCCTGACGAATATCACTTGCAACACGAGCCAATTCATCAACATCGTGCCTGAGTCGCTCAACCTGAGCGCCCATACCAATGTTAGACATGACCTCAGCCATGCGAGCCGCTTGGTGCATGTTGTGAGCGGCGGCTAAGTCCCCGGCTTTTTCTGCTTCTGCGGCGTTCCTCAAAATAGACATGACCGCAGGGTCTGAGTATTTAAGAGCAGAGTAGACCTGAGGCCCCGTTTTTTGGTTGTACTCCATCAAGACCTTGGAAGGGTCAACTTGAATGAAGTCACCAAGGCTCACAACATTGCCTTCAGCGGTAGTAATCGAGTAGTCGTTGGGAATGGAAAGCGTTCTTAAGCGGTGCTGTGCTGTACCCATCGCTCCGTAAGAAGACATCATTGAGGTGTCTAGGGAAGTAAAGTTTGCAACAACTTCTTCAGCATCCCTAATCGCGGCATTGTAAACGGCCTCTACGACTTCAGCCTGACCCGCACCTATTTGAGACAGGTTACGAGAGACATTAGGGTCGTACCCCTGCCCGCTAGTAGAGCGAACAAAAGTAACACCGTCTGGAACTTCCTCAAACTGACTGCGAACAAAGTGGTTGGCCAGCAGTTCTACAAAGTCGTCTTTCCTGTCTAGGATATAGTTACGGTCCCAGACACGAGCCATGTGCGCCTCATTGAAGCCAGAGTACCCAATGTTAAACGCACCTGTATCCGAGTAGAGGCGGTTAAGTTCCCTTAGCCTTGACTTAAACAAGTCTACGGCGTTTAGGATAATGGATTCTTGCTCGGCTGTGTAAGTCCACTCCATTCTGTCGGCAAGCCTTCTTAAGACCTCTCTGCCTTCTGGAGCATCGTCAGCAATCGTTTCAAAAGCAATCCTGCCGACCACGTTTCGCATAGAATGCTCATTGGCCTTTTTGGTTGCGTCAATCTTGATGCCAGACTTTCTTAGCATTTTTAAGATGGAGATCAACGCCCCGTTATTTGCTTGAGCAAAAGCATTAGCGTCACTTGAAATATCGGAGCCGTAACGCATATGGTCTGGCAAAGACATGTTGTCGCTCATGCCTGCAATACCACGCTTGAAGTTGTTGTTGTCCGTAATGTAGGCCAAGGACTCTGGACCGCGGAACATGAAGTGGGACATCCTTCGAGCAAGGGTGTCCTTCATTCCTGAATCCATGCCGTCCCAACCTCTAACGGACATGTCGTTAATGGCCCTATTTGCGATTCCTTGAAGTTCGCTAAAGGGAATCTGGTCTGTCGTCACGCCTCTTTCTGTTGCAACTCGGCGCAACTCTTCGCCCACTTTTTTGCGGACATGACGATCAGCGGCGGCAAGAGATTTTGCATTCCTAAGACCGTTAATCTGCCACTTGAGCATTTGCCCGCCCAGAAGGCTGGCCCCTGCACTAACGGCTGTCCACTCTGCGGCCATTAAGGGCGTATCTTTTAACTGGAAATATTTAGCGTTTCGGTTGTACCGCGATTGGTCAGTAGCAAAGAACAGCGCTCCGGCTGGTAGGGTTGTTGAAAGAAACCCTGCCTTCTGAAGCCTTGCGGCTCGCCTCATCATTGGAGCCATGGCTGGGTCTGTAATAGCAGAAAGACCCCGCCGAAAAGCCCCCATTGCAGTGGCTTCACCACGAGCCATAGCCCGCAAAGCGGGGTTGCCTACCACTGCTCTTCCAGTGTCATTAAGAACAGCCGCAGGTTGAAAAGCCCAGCGCTTCATCACGCCGGGACCTGCTTTAGCAATCCGTATTGCTTTTCCACCCCAGTTAAGAACGCCTAACGCTATGATTTCTTCAGCCAGCGTTCCGGGCTTTCTCATTTCGGTTAGCAGATCGTAACCAAAAGTCCTCCACGGACCCAACTCCCCGTTTTGTTCAGCCCTGTACAAGGCGACTTCTGCGGCGTGTTGCTGGATATAGTCCCTAGCATCTCTTGCGGTGTGTACGTCCTCAAAGAACTGCTCTCCAAGATTAAGGCGGTCAACTACGTCCCCTGTAATGTAGAAAGCGTTTCCAGCCTCGATTGAACGGCCATCGCCTGCGGTAAAAGCCTTGTAAGGAAGTTGATCCAGCAGGTCTGTGTTGCCGAAAACTTCTTCAGGCTTAAGCATGATTTTGAAATCAGAAGGGCCATTAAAGTACTCGCCGTAGTTTTCATTAAGATGAATGTCCGTTAACTTAGGAGCGGTATCTACCCCAAAAAGATTCAAGGCAATGCGGCCTGCTTCATAAACAGTCTGTTTGGCATACTCCGGTGTCAACTTCATGGCAGGCTGGTCTTTTGGCAAAAACTCAGCCGTGGATTCCCCGTAAGTGGCTTCGTATATTCTGGGCAAACCCTGCTTAATGTTGGTCAACTGATCCAACTCGGCAGAACTCATGCGATCTGGCTCTTCATAAATGTCGTAAAGAGCAGGCATGAGCCTTAGCCCCAACGCCGAAACGCCGCGCTCATGCTCACTAGGAGGGAAGAACTTAAACACAGGGTTCATGCCTGTATCAAGGCTTAAACGGGTGACCCCTTCTTCACCAATCTTCTTATCGATGTCGCTGAAATCCAGCCAAGTTTCAAAGCGATCCGGCATTACTGATTGCTCCTCAAGACTTCGTTAATGATTTTTCGAGCGTTTGACAAAAGAACCCGCTCTTCAGCATTGATTGTTTTTTCTTGGCTACCCAACTGGCGTTGAACAAGAAGCGCAAAAGTCAGGTCATAACTTGTAATGCCAGAGTTCTCATGGTGGGCCTTGCCTCCAACACCTTGATTAGTAGCGTTTAAGTATGCATTGTAAGCGCTAGAGGTCATGGCCACTCCCAGCGCACCTCCGCCAGCGATGCCGGGAACGGACAGAGTTCCGCCAGACATACTGCCTGATATAACACCGCCAAGAGTGGCACCAGCGGCAAATCCAGATTGCCCGGCTACGTCTAGTTCATTGTTGATCTCTGCTACAGAAACCACTTCTGCTCTTTGAAGAACACTATTGGCCAAAGCATTCAGTTCTTTGTAAGTGACGCCTGTTTTTGATTCAGAAAAAGAGTTCCAGAAGGCTCCTTGAAGCGTGTCATTTTCAAGGTTCCCCATGTTTTTGTATCGGTACATAAAAGCACTGCCTCGATTTTGCCCCGGAACAGCGTCCCAAAACTCGTGGAAAGTATCAGGGCCATAGCCTAGTTGCTCAAACTCAGGGTTACCGTCTGTGTCAATGACTGACATGTTGTAGATTTGCCTGCCGTTGTCATTGATAAACGTACGAAGCATGTCTTGCTGAAGATCGGTGTACCCAAGGTCTTTTAGAATCGGCCCAACATTTAACTGATTCTGAATGTCGGTTCTTATCCCCGCGTTTAACGGAGCGTAGGTGTTTGTGCTTTTTGGCGCTTGATCGGAGGCTTGATCTGGGGCAACGCTTCTGTCCCCCAACTCCGAAACACCTCTTTCTAAAAAGTAATTGTCGGGCGCATTCTTCGGCACAGTTAAGTGGACAGTTTGCCCCTCTTTGTCTGTAAACGTAAAGCCAAAGACAAAGTACTTCTTGCCGTCAATCTCCCTTATCTCTGTTTGCTGAATCTGATACGATCCTTCTTCAACATCACTATAAGTAAACATCTCGTTTCGCAACGTTTGCTTGAAAGCAGATTCAAGAGAGCCATTAAAGCCATTGCTTTCTAATGTCCTGAGGGCATCCTGACCTTGAGCAGTAGTAGCAGGGCCAATCAGCACCTGTTGCATCTCAAGGGAAAAGGCTTCGATTTCACCCGCAGAAGCCCCGTAATCGTAAAATCTTTTGAAACTCTCAGTCAAAGAGTTAAGTATAGTTGCCTCAACTGATTCTTTGCCTGCGATTCCTTCAGGAAGTCTTTCTGCGGCTTCTTCTTTAAGAAGGCTTGTCATTGCTCTGGCAAGGGCTTCTGGGGTCGCCGTTGCAATTGTGGCCTTTTCGTTTGCTTCCTGAAGAGCGTCTAAAACATCCGCTGTTTCAAGGTCCTCCGAAAAACCTGTCACCGACTTAACAAGTCGCTCGTTAACGAGCGAGTCTTGACCCGGCGCAATCGAACCTGATTGCAACCGCAAAGAAGTTCCCAGATACAGCCTGATATTTTTGTAGACACTTCCGTTGCTCTCCTTGGAAAACACTGGCGTGTACTTCATGTTTTGGACAGCAGTGTCAATGCGATTGTACAAGTGCAACAAGCCCTGTTCTTTGTCTGTTAGCGTCCCTGACTTTCTCGCTATCTTGTCGCTCTTTCTCAGCATGTTTTGAACGTAACGGTCCATAAACTCTGGGGATTGAACAAGAAACTGTGCGGATTCTGGCGTAATAAAACGGTCTAATCCTTCTTGGCCATATTGGCCGTAAAGATTAGCCATTCTGTCCACAATCATGTCCATGTTGAACATGCCGTTAGGACCCATTAAATGGTCATTCGCGTTTTTGCCAAAAGTCCCTGTGGACAATGCATTATCTACAGCCGTCAAAATGTTAACAGCCTCTTGGGCATCATCCCTAAGGCTTTTGGGCACATCCGGGTTTGCCACAATTGAACTTAAGTACGCCAAAGACTGACGAGGGTCTTGATTCATGTTAAAAGAAATAACTCGATCAGTTAGTTGCTTTACCTTCTTCTGCGCAACGCCATCCAAAGCCAAAACTAACTCGTTTTGGTTTTCTGGATCAAGAATACTTAGGGTATTGTTGAGTTTAATAAAATAGTCTTCGCTGGCGAAATCTTCGGGGTCAAGGTTTTCAGCATAGGTTTTGAAACCATCTGCCATTCGTTTGCCAATAACTCCCATGTAGTCTTGAGCAACGGCACTTACTTGGTCAAAAGTGCTAGGTGCAAAAAGCGCACCCACCTCTTCGACATCTTCAACAATGGCAACTTCTGTTGAGGTCGGGTCACTTAAGGTTTGAATGTAGGCTTGAAGGGCTTCTTCAGCCTTCTGTTCTTCTTCGTTAGTTTTTCTTTCAAAATCTTGCCTTTGCAGTTCATCGAATCGACGGGCAAGTTGCCGTTCGATATCGCCTCGGTCTTTAGCGGGGGTGCCCCTTAATGAGTCGCTTTCCATAGCGGCCTGAAGGCCTTCTTTTAGCCCCACCCCTGAAAGAAACTCGTCATACTCGCCGTTTTGGATCTCTACAAAAGCCCTACGAGATGCCTCGTCTTTAGAAAAAGACCTTTTAACGGCGGTTCTAGATTCCGGGATAACATTTTTTGCGTGGTTATCTCTAGTATCTTTTGCCTGCCTTATAACGTCTTGAGGAGCGCCCGCTTCAATCAGTTCGTTCACCAAGTTGTCCCAAATACCAACAGCACCGTCCATGACCTTCATAGCCTCTTCAAGATTTGGCGCACTAAACGCTTTTACCCTAAGAGACTCAGAGTTCGCATAAGCAATACCCAACTTTGTATTGGCTTGGTTTTTGACTCGACCGTTATATGCGGCGTTTCGGTCGACATTAAAAGCATTCAAGGGAACTTGGTTTGCCATATTTCTGGCTTCTTGCTTAGTAAAGCCTTTGCCAACCAAATGCTCTTCAAACATTTTAGGGGTGGCAGATCGAAGTTGCTCTGCTTTTAGAGAGGCAAAGAAGTTTGCTTGAGCCGAAGGGCGTCGAGCCTCCAGCGCCTTTTCTCCCTCTGTAAGAAAATCAAGGCTGGCAGATAAAAACCTGTCTCGATCCATTCCTTTGGGAACCATATCTTCAAAAGATTCCGGTTCAGCCCCAGACAGAATGTTTTCTTTAAAAGATTCTAAGGAGTCAGGGTTGTTTGCCCAAAACTGTTCAACTTGCTTTTTCTCAGCACGGTCTCGCAGTTCCATGCTTATGGCTTGAGTTCTGCCTGTTTTTACCGATTGCGCATAGGTCGGCAACATGGATTCTAACTTGCGTGTGTTTAGCGGGGATAAGTCTCCCATAAACTGACCGATAGACGCAAAATCCCCATCTGCAATCTGGGACAACTGAGTGCTGTCCATGCTTTTCATCTGGTTTTCAATCTGAGAGACGGCGCCCTTAAACTGCGCCTGCTCTACCTGCATGTGTTCGTTGACCTTGCCTTTGACAACAGCGCCTGTAATAGCGCCTGCCATCTTCAGTAGGTTTGCGCTTCTTTCGTCTGCCTCAAGGTCGCGAACCTTCTCCATGGGGTCAATGTAACCCTTGGGAGTTGGCAACTGTGTTTTTTGAAAACCAATGTTGATGTAAGGCATCGCTATCTTTCGTTTCTATTCTCACGCTTCTTTTGGCGCTCTTCTCTGGCTTTTCTCGCTCTTTCACGGGCAAGCGCTTTATCCCGCGCCCTTACCATTGTTTTGCGAGTTAGCCCCACACCCTTTAGGGTTCTTTGCTGACTTAGAAAAGCATCGGCCATTTGCGTTTGGATTGTTGCCGGGGCAATCGTACCACCCATTTGCGTTCCAGAGGCTACAACGGCTCCGGCCTGTTGGCCTGCCGCTATACCAATGTTTTGCGCTTGGTAAGATCCTTCTTTTTGCTGGGCTTTCCTTTGCCTTCTTGCGGCGGCCCTCCGGCGACGCCTTTTACTGCGCCCACCCAAAGCACTTAACACGCCAACAGCAATCCCTAAAGGACCCGCCGCCGCCATGCCCGCAGAAAAACCCATTGTCCCTACCGCTGGTGCAACGGTTGAAGCAAAACTAGATCCGAAATCGTAAATCTCGTCAGCCATTAGTCCTCACTATCCACTTCAACAGAAAGGGACTGCACGGTTGATCCAAACGGCCCTTTTAATGTAAATGTAGGGCCTTTGTCTCGACTATAATGCCCTAGATTGTAGACATTTAGCCAGCCCGAACTATTAGAACCCGTATCTGTTGTAGACACAGGCACAACATCACCCTTTGTTACAGAAAGACCATTAAGGTTCTCTCCCAACAAAAGGCCGCTAGTAAAACTGCACATATACCCGGGAACCTCGGTAACGGTCGCAGGGGCAAAGGTGCCGTTAAAGTTGAATCCAATAATGACCTTAGAGGGTGCAGTTGTCAGTCCTAGAGAAGCAAGGCTAACGTAGTAATCAGTCACCCCAGACCCCATATCCTCGGACTGCACTTCAAAATCGTCACCTCTAAACACCTTATCACCATTAGCATCTACGGTAATCACGGACACCCTAGAACCCTGCCATGGGTTCAAAAACCTCACTTTTGTCGTAGTAATCGAATCGACATTTGACTGGGAACCGTAGTTCGCCAACGTGTACTGAGAAGTGCAACGCTGAGAATCTAAGTGGGCAGAGAAGTTAAGGCGTTCTAGCCTGAACTTTGTTTCAGAGCCAATCGTGCGCTTAACGCAAAAGAACAGGGTGTCAGAAATCTTAGAAGAGCGCACCGCAGAGGCCATGGAAACAAACGTGCCCTCAGCATGAGAGAAACGGGTGAATGCGCCCACGCCTTGGTCACGGGTGTATGACACGACTTCGCCGTCGTCTTTTAAGAAGAAGAATATCGGGTAGGGGCTATAAATATAGCCTGTTCCAACAACGTCTTTAAGGAACAACTGAGAAGCAATGTCTGACAAGCGTTGCGAAAATAGCGTCTGGTCAGATGCCTCAGCAACCCGCACGCCTCCTAAACTGCGCTTGTCCCGCGCCAAAAACACTACTTCATTGTCAGTATAAGCAGGTTTAGCCGAAGCCCCGCCTACCGCACTAACCCTTTGGTAACCTACACTCAAAGCACTGATAGGAGAACCTTGGACGACATACTCGCCAGTCCTTCCGCCCACAACCAGACCTGCCTGAGTTTTGCCAATCCAAGCAACATGCTCTTCTGTAGACTGCCCCAACTGCAAAGAAAAAGGGTCGTCTGCGGAGTCTAGGCGCTGAACCCGCATTTGACTGGGCTGGTTAGAACGACTAAACGCTACCGCATCTTCAAACGCACCGCCAAAACCACCTACAACAAGGCGACCCTGATGCTGTTCTCCGCAAGAAGCAAAGCCGGAAGACCCGCCTGTACCATAAGAAACAAAGTTCTGGGCCGTAGCGTGAGAAGGCGACTTCTCCCAATAGCCTTCGTAAGCAACAGAACTCACTCTTCTTGTTGGTCGAAAGATTCCGTCATTGAAGAAAATCGATCCTCCAGCCATAAGCGGAGCATCGTAAGCACCCGGACTAGCGGTTACGCCAGCCGTTTTAAGCGGGCGATTCCCCTTCTCCAGATTTGCAGGAAGAAACTGTGGGTCATTAACGTATACGGTGGCTTTTGTCGCTTGTCCTTCGGCGGTATTCGGGTCTATGTCGTACCCCATGCAACCCATCATTACATGCGGCGCTTTTACGGAGTAAACATAAAACTCGTCGCTTCGGTCAAAGGAAGAAGTCCTGTTAATGTCGCTTGCTTGCCTGTTTACTGTGGAATAAGAAGAGTTAAACAACAAATGCTCTTGCACATGAAAGCGCAAGGTCCCGCTAAAATCGTATTCACCTGAAGTGTTCGTTACGTTGTAGATGTAGTAGGCAAACCTGTTTGAACCGTCTTGAACGATTTCAACAACTTTCCCTACAGCCGTTTCGTCAAGGCCAAACTGGTCGACCAGTATTCCACCTATAGTTGAAGTCGAATCAATGTAGTAAAAGTACTCAAGTTCTGTGTTTGAGATTTGATGGACATAATGAGGGCTTCCGGGAAGGGCAAGCCCTGTAGTGGGATCTTCTTGCTTGTTGACTCCAGTTATAACTGTGTTTGAGTCAGGGTCTACCTGAAAAAAATCTGCACCTGTTAGAGTTTTATCCCGAGTCCAAGGGCCAACCCAAGTTTGCAACAAATCTGAAGTCTTAGTCGCTACATCACCTTTGAGAACCTTGTTGTTCGCATCCGTGGAGTCATAGATCTCAGTGCCATCTGAAAAAGTGCCGGAAACTATTTCACTGGGTCTAGTGCCATTTATTCCACGAATCCTTGCAACGCGACTACTTCTGATCTGATCTACACGACCTAAAAGCCCTGAATAAAGCCAACTGCTAAATGTTTCATGGTTTGTGTCGTTGCTTTGTCGCCCCTTGCCGTAAGCAAAGAAAGAGTTGTTCATTTCATTCGTAAAGAAATCGTCGCTAGAAATAAAGTCAAGCAGAGTTCCATCGACGTAGTTTATCAAAAGATTAACTGGAGGAGTGATGCGCCTCATCAACTCTGGCTCCAAAACATCAACTTCTAAAGTCCAACTTTCAGCCGTAACCGAACTCTCAACATCCTGCCTTAGCCTTTCGCTACTGTTGTCGGAGGTAACATGGGCATGAGGAGTATTTGGCTTGCTTACTGTAGGTAACGTGCTGGTAAAGCCTATGTCGGCCCTTTGGATTCGGATCGTTGGGAAGTCGGGCACAAACAAAAAGAGGTTGTCAGTGTGCTGTGCGTACTTAATCCCTTTTACTTGGTCTGCTGTCCAAGAGTGCTGGTAGTTAGAAAGATCAGGCTTAAGGAAGCCTGAAACTTGCTTTTGCGCCCTGCGGACAATGTGGTCAGACCCATACAGGTAATCGTACTTGTGGCTTGCCCAGTTGATTTGTTCTACAAAACCTACATTAGAAGAACCTACTTCTGAGTCTTTTTCGTCTACGCGATACAGGTAAATCCGCCCTCGAAGGTTGGTCACCCCCGACTTGGAACTGCCTGTCCCTTCTGTCAGGTTCTGGGTAGAACTTGCTACTAAATCTGCTGAATCGCTAGCGTGGGCGTAGTCATAAGACTCAATCTTATTCTCACCGTAAGTAATCAAAAGCAAGTACGTTTGCTCTTCGCTGTAATAAGGCACACAGATAAACGGGTAGTCGAGGTCTACGCCTTGGTCTTCCGTCCCCGGCCTGCGAGTGATTGAACCCCTAGTTTCTACAAAAGCGTTATTGCAATCCGCAAGCGAACGCAAGGCCACTTGTGGAGAAACACGGGCGCCTCGATCTAGTGTGCCGAACCGAAAGTCCGGGTAGTTTACCCAACCCACCAATGCCTGCTTTCTAGAATGTTCATGTCTGGTCGAAGCCTAGAGGAGTTCTCTTGGCCGTCAGACCCCTTAGCCGCTGAAACCGCAACCCTCGCCTCTTGTGCAAGAACAGCAATCTCTTGCGGCGTCTTTCCGAAGTTACGCGCAACATAATGGGCCAAAGACAGTCCTACCGCATGAGAAGTTTGCGCCCCCAGCAAATCAATGTCGTCATTCCCGGGGTCGAAAATGTACTCTAGATTAACGGTCCCCTCTGTCGTCAAAAGACAGCGAACATCCTTGGTTGTTGTAGAACTATCACTGTAGTTCACCACCATGATTTCAAACGCATTTTGCAAGTGCCTTTGAGTTGCGTTGTATCTTTCGTACCCGTTAATCCGCAAAACTCTAAGGTAATCGGCGGGCAAAACATAGGCGTACTTCCAACGGTCGCCTGCCGGAACAACGTCTGTGTTCTGGTAGTCTTGCAATCGAGACAAGGCCACTGTTTTCTTAGCGCCGTTCCAAGAATGGTCTGTCAAAAACTGCTTCCTGAAGCCCGGCCAAACGTCATTTAGAATCGTTGCCTGAGGGCTAGAGTCAGTAACCGCTGTAATCGTGCCGACTCCCAAAGCATTGAGAGCGGTGTTGTAAATGTCTATAAGAGCCAAGGCTTCCCCTATCGTCAAAAGTTCAGGAGGGGACTGCCCCTCAATGAGACCCACTCCAACAATGTCACCAATCGCCAATGCTTTACTGTGGTCTGTAGCAATCGCATCTGCAACAGAAGACTGGCTTTCATAGACATAAGCAAAGAGGCTTGTGTCCTCAACGCTTACGGTGTCTGTGAAGTCAGCCAATCCACCTGAGACAACGGCCAAAGAATCATTAGTATTGGCGGCCTCTGTTTGGTTGAAAACAAAGTGCGAAGTCGGGTCGAAAGAATCGTTTGTGTCAGAAGAGTCAACGAAAGCGCGGTTTTGAACAAAAACAAGACTCAGAGAATCTTGAGCCGCAGAAGAGTCCGGGAAAGACTCCGTGTAGTTGACAACATCTTCTTCAGTAACAAGCGAGGTTTGAACAGAGAGAGTGTCAGAGAAAGATCGAGCCAGTCCCAGAATCTGCACATCATTTGATGAGGAAGTGTCAGTAAAGGACCGTGTTTCTTGCGCTCCAAACGGCGTTTTCGTAAATGTTCGGTCGTCGTCTGCGCTGGCTGTGTCTTCTTCGCTGAAAGCAAACGCCTGCGCATCTTCAGTAAACGTCCGGAAGTCTTCAACGCTAACGGTATCTGATTCGTCAAAAGCAAACGCCTTTGCGTCTTCTACAAAAGTGCGAGTGTCCTCAACGCCTACGGTGTCAGTTGCTGTAACAACATGGGCTGAAACAAAAGTGCCGGAGTCACTTGCCTCAGAAGTGTCTTCTTCAGAAAACACCGTAGACTCTGCATCTTCTACAGGAGTCAGGGTGTCTTGAACGCTAAGGGTGTCTTCCTCGTTAAAGGTAAAGGCTTGCGAGTCTTCAACGGGTGTTAGCGTATCTTGGACCCCTACGGTGTCTTCAAACGTCCGGGTTTCGCCAGATGTTTCCGCAAACGTCCGGTCGTCGTCTGCGCTAACCGTGTCTTCTTCATTGAAAGTAAACGCCTGCGCATCTTCAGTGAAAGTGCGTGAATCCTCAGCGCTGGCTGTGTCTTCCTCATCAAACGTGAAGGCTTGGACGTCTTCGGTAAAAGTACTAGTGTCTTCTGACTCCGCGGTATCTGTCGCCGTGAAAACACGCTCTGAAACAAAAGCAACCGAATCGCTTACCTCAGATGTGTCTTCCTCAGAAAACGCGGTAGACTGGGTGTCCTCTACAAAACTTCGAGAATCACTTGCGCTGGCCGTGTCTTCTTCGTTGAACGTGAAGGCTTCAGCGTCTTCAGTAAACGTGCGGGTGTCTTCCGCGCTTGCAGAGTCTGCAAATGATACAGCGTGGTCTGTAGCAGTTGCGGCTTCACGAAGAACCTGCCAGAAACTCCACGACCTCTGGTTACTATTAGTCGTCGGCTGTGTGACCGTAACGCTATCCATGCCGGTTTCAGAATATGTAGAGAAACTTCTGTACATACAAAGCAACGTATTGTTAGAACCGGAATCAGTAAAAGTGTCGCCTCCTGCTAAACTAAATCCTTCAGTCCAGTCTGTTGTTCCAGCGTTTGCAGTAAAACCCACACGACCAAATGCACCCATTGCAACAACAGTGTGAGGAACATCTAGATTGCCAGTGTTATTGTTCCAAAAGTTATTGTCAGCATCTCCATCAGGAGGCGTAAACTCAATGCTATCATCAGTTGTTGTGTCGAAGTTGTTAGTTAAGATTTCATTTGTACCAGAAGTAGTTGTTGACCAGTAAGTTCCAGTGTCAACGCCCCTGAAGGCTACCATTCCTATGCCAGTGCGAAGTTGAGTGGTCATATCAATGCTTATGTTCAAAGCATCACTCGTTAGATCGTTTGCACCAACAACAAACCTAAACGCACCAGCAGTACACTCATTATTTTTATTTGAGTCTTGATATACGTGAAACCATGCTGAACCCAACTGAACCATTTGGCGGGAAGCCGTGTTAAGGCTTTGCCTGTTTGCGTTTCCTGACGTAATCGTTAAGGGGTTTGTGTTGGTTGTGCCTGTCGTATTCCTTCTTCTGTGAATAACAACGAACACAACATCGCCTTCTTGCAAGTTGCTGTGCGACAAAGAAAACTCTGCAGAATTTGCAAAAGCCGTTATCTGGTCACCCGCATTAGGGGAAACTTTCGTTATCGCCATCAGTAACTCACATTGACTTCGACAGTGATATATCCGATTTTATGAACTTTTTCCAATGTGAATGTAATCGGGCCAGATATAGTGCTAATGCTAGGCTGTACAAGGCTACTGTATGTATTTGCACTTAAACCGCTGAGGTCAAAGTCAGAGGAAAAAGACTTCGTGATTGTTCCCCTTGGATTAACTTGATATCCAACGTGTGAACTAGGCAAGTAAGAGTTGGTTAATGTTTGCAAACCGTACTCCCAAGCCAGCCATGCTTCGACATATTCTCTTGCATCATCGTCAAAATACTCATCGCATATAATGACACGGGAGACTTTTAGACCGTTAAAGATGTATGTCGCAGTACTGCCCATCACTTGGTTGGCAGTCCAGCCAAGGTTAGGAAACTTGAAGTCTCCGCTGAGAGACCCGCTAATAGTCTGCACTCCACGCCTGTACTCTGTGACATTGTTGCTAGAGTCTCTTCTTAAAACCCGAATGTCTGAGTCTTGAAAAGCATCAGAACCAGAAGACGTTAAAGCAGTTCCAGCATCGTTTCTGACGTAAACTTTTCGGCTGTTATTGTTTCCGTACCACGTTGAACTCGTAAAAAATCCACTTGTGTTTGCAGACCCCAGAACGGGCCTAAAGGACTGGTTATCTGCTTCGTCAACAACAACAAAAATCGTAAACGGCTCCCCTGATGCAAACTCTGGAGCGTTAGAAGTGTACTTAAGTTTTGAAGTGGATCCGATTTGGATTACAGGTTTGCTTGTTATGTTTTGACCAGAGGTGCCAAACGTCGGCTCTTCCCCTGTAGCGGCAGTCATTAAATCACCCGTATATGAGTTCGGGATCTCGTCAAGGTCTCCGTTATTCGAGTAGACAGAAGCCACGTTTTGCGGGTCTATGTTGAACGCCCCATCGCCCAAAGACAGATACTTGCTGTTCATGCTTCCTGAACAATCAAAGTTCAACAAGCACGTCCCGGCTGAAGACGATTTCTTGACCCGGCAACGCCCTAGTGTCACTGGCCCTTCAAGACCTATAGAGACGGGAACGCCTTCTGTCTGAGAGGCTTCATCACCATTAAAAGTAACTTCGATGGATCTTGACGGCATTAGAACCTCACTAAAACGGGGGGAGCGGAGACCCGCACAAACCCGCTTCCCCCCTAAAGAAAGGCCAAGATCAGGTAGCGTTTACGCTAATCGAGTAATCAATCGCCAAGGTGTCGTTTTGGTTCATCACCACTTCGGTCATCGCCGCGGTGCCGGAGCCACTTGTAACCCTTCCTGCCAGCAACTTGATCGTAGCGCCAGCAGTGCCATGACAATCAGCCACAAAGATTCCATTAACGGTCCTTTGGGTAGTGCCCAAGTTTTTGACAGTAATCGTGGCAATCGAAGTGACCATCGGATCAGCGTCTGTGGATGCAGAGTCAAAGATGTCCACAGGGTCGTTGCCCGGGCTACTTCCACCGCTCGACTTGAAGTACATGCTTGTAGAGGTGTCCGGGTTGCTCGTCGTGCCGTTACCCAACGCAGTGTTTGTAAACGGTGCGATGACGTCACCCGTAGTGCCGGGAGCCAGCGCCGCGTAAGTACCTGTACCGACATCTGCCCCGGGAGAAAAATCGGTGCCTGTTCCTGTTAGCAAAATCCCGCATACCGTGTTAGCGGCAGTTGCGGCAGGGAAGCCTGTCGTCCCCGGATGAAGGCCGGAGCAAAGAGCGCCCAAGCCATCTCGGGTGATCGCATTAGGACCGCTGAAATCGGTCACTTTTCCTGTTTCTGCGCAAGTATGCTTGATGTCAAACCAGCCGTAGACACCGACCTTATTCGGGGAAGCGTCTTTCGCTGGCGTATGAACCAAGTCCATCTTGTCGCCCATTCCAGAACCACTCATGTTCATTTTTCCGTAACTTTTAGCGATCCGGTCGGAAACAGCATTGTATCGCCATTGCTTACGGATCTGTCCTTTGACAAGTTTTGCCAGTACAGAAGTTGCCCCCCTGAACTTGCTGAAAAAATCCCCACCGCTTTCACAGTTACTGTTTCAGACAATCCTGCAATGTCCGCCCACTGTATCGGGCCTTGAACATACAGTTGTGCGCCTTCGTCAGTCTGCTCAGGGGTAGAGATCCAATGTGGCTCAGAGGCCCCCGGAGCATTAACCCTTATTCGGGCTACGTCCGGGGACCACTCAACCGCCGCCGCAATCCCAGACAAAGTGTCCGAGGTGGGCGGTGTGGTAAACAACGTGACCCATGTTTCCGTGAATGTCGCTACGGGGTTCCCCTGCAACGACTTCAAAAACTGCTGGGCTAAGTACGTTGTCTTACCGCCGCTCAAGATCAAGCGCCGTCAACGACCGTCGCCGTGTCAGAGTCAGAACACTCAATGCGAACAATCTTTTTGCCGTCCAAGCGAACCGCTCCGCAGTGCATGTAAGATGCAACCTGCATAGTGTGTCCTTTTTCAGGAAGAATGTCCGTCTTCGTGTCCACCCCAGAGCAACCGTAGTAAAGGCTATTTGGCATGATGACGTAAGCGTAGTGACCATTTTGGACCACTTCGTCTTCAGTCTCGCCAGAACCCGTTCCACCTGCAATGTTGCCACTCAAACTCTCTGCAACAGTGACATGGTTGCTGGTCACAACGTCCATGCCAAGGAACTGGGAAATCTCACCCGTTACCAAAGGCTTAACAGCGTTGTAGTCAGCGTTAGTCACCTGCTCAGAGTTAGCCAGCAACTGGTGCAACTGAGTCGGGTGAATAACAAGCATTGGGCGCTGACCGCTGTTCATGGCGTTGTTGAGGTGCAACTGCTTGCGAGCCTCAATCAACTTTTTGATGGTCAAACCAAGCCCGATCACAACGTCACCAGCGGCGGCCTCAGTCAAAGGCGTCCGGTAAAGTTCCGTAGTACCGTTGTAGAAACCTGCGCCAAAATCAACGCCAATGTCAGAGCCACCATCATTAAGGTAGGTGACTGCTCCTCCGGCTTGCTGAAGGTCTCCGGCATCGTGAACGGTGACCTCTGCGTCAAGAGCCGTCAGGATGGCCTTGTCCTTCTGGATGTTAAAAGCACCCAAAACAGAGGTCAGCATTTGACCCGTAGGGTCGAGTTTACGATTCATCGCCGGAATATCCCGAGGATCAACGTAGAACATGTAATCGTAGAAAGACGGAAGCATCTGACGCTGTTCAGTCGGGATGACCTTAGCAGTCAAATCTCCAAAACGAGCGCGATCTTTCGTCAACTCGTCATTTTCAGGAGAGGGAAGAGGCTTCAGAGCGTCGATCAGCATGGGGTTGCCGTCGATTTCCTCACGAGACAGCAAACGCTCCAAGTCAGACTCGGTTTGCATTGCCTTCATGTAAAGAGTATCGACAAACTTTTGCGCTAGAAAACGTACATAGCCGTGCTCATTGACGCCTGTTTCGAGTTCGCCAGTAATCGGCCAGTTGACAGTGCCTGACTGTCCATAGGTACCGCCTGCCATAGCAGACTCCTTTTCGTTCAAAGATTAAGAAAACTGCACCAAACTCTGGGTTTGCAGTTATCCCTGAACGGGGCCGCGAGGCAGGGCCTTTGTACTCGTCGGTGCAAACAAACGATATACAAGGTTAACCTACCGGGTTCTTACACGAATACACCACCACTGCAATAGGGTTTTTATTTTTTTTGCAAGGAGACCTTTGATCTGGGAAGCGCGCCCTTTGGGGGGCCTCGGGGGTCTCTCTGGCGGATCTATATGTTCGACCCACCCCTGCCCTCGGGTCGATCCGAGCCTTGCGAGTGTCGAAAAGCAGTACAAAATAAAATCGATATTGGGGTTGACATAAAAAAGAGCACAGTGTAGCCTTGTGTGTAGGTGGCATGGGGTCACCTAGATTGGAGTCAACATGACTCTTCAAGAGTTGAATGCCGCACGAAAGAAAGCGGTAAAGGTTGCGTGGGACAAGAGTCAAGAATTGCACACCGTTGCAGTTCACGAGTTGGAGGATGCCGTTCGGGACATCGAGGAGGATGGTGTGGATCGTTTTGTGGAGGTCGCCGAAAACCTGCACGGGATCGCTGACACGCTCATGAAAACCGCTCGTTTGCTGGAACACGATGCAAGACTGAAGACCACTGGCGGGCACGGGAGACGGGCTAGGATCGAAGAGCAGATCAGCAAACTGCTCAAGCAGATCAGTTGAACAAAACCAAGGGAGGGCTTCGGCCCTCCCGCAACTTTCCGATTGGAGGAAGCATGAAAGACTGGGAGCGTGAAGTAAACGAAGGGAAAGTGCCGAAGGGCATGACTCTTCACGTTGTGATGACCTTAGGGTTCATCTTGATGTGGCCAGCACTCATCATCTGGACCATCTTCTTCAAGTAAAACCAAGGGGCGGGTCGAAAGGCCCGCCTCTTCTTTTATTTCATTAGGGGCTATCATTTTCTGCGGAGGCTCCGCGCACACACGGGCGAACGCTCTCTGCTCTGGTCCTCGCTGTATATCTATATCTATTGATCTCTGTAGACGACCCCACAGAACTACGGGTTCCGCTGGCAGTCCTGACAAACTTTTTTCTAGAATGCCGAAAATAGCCGAATACTGGCCAAATATTGGGGTTGACATAGGTTTCTCCATACCTTTTAATCGACAGCAGATTGGAGGTCACTATGAGTGACTCGCTTTCCCCTAGTGGCGTTTCCGCTGAACGAAATCAGCGACCTTTTGAGGTTGTACGGATCGTCCGTACTCTGAGCCACAAGCACATCGCTTTTGGCACGTTCTCTGAAGAAGCACCCTTCTTGGTGCTTTACTACATGGGACCAAATCAGGTTCCTTCTGAGTCCTCTTGGACTCCCCACGTTGCAAAGGCGGGACTGTACTCGCCTATCCAAGCAAGCAAGAAGATCGAAGGAGGAGATCCCAAGGTCGCTGAGGAGTGTGATATCCTCAACACCAAGTTCTACGACCCTCCTCAGATCGAGTTTGTGGGACGGTTCACGAAGTAACAACCAAGGGAGGGACTTCGGTCCCTCCCGCATTTTTTTATTTCATTAGGGGCTATCATATCCAGCGGAGGCTCCGCGCACACGCGGGCCAACGCTCTCTGCTCTGGTCGTCGCTGTGTATCTATATCTATTATTTTTTGTAGACTGGGGCCTGAAAAAAATAGCACGAAAAAAAACCCAGATTGGGTTGGCATGTCAAAAATACTATGCTAGGCTTGTGTGTAGGTGGCATGGGGCCACCTAGATTGGAGCCTACGATGGCTGAAGAGAACGCGGTGGATTGCACCCCCGACTGGGATGGCATGACCCGGTATGTAGAAAACTGCTTCAGAAGCAGTGCCACCAAGGAAGTCGCCAAGGTGTTGATTCTGGCATACTTCCCCAAGGCAAAGAATGCAGTGTACAGGACCCTGAAGCACCTCAAGGACCACGGTGCAAGTCAGGAACTTTTGGACTTTGCCAAAATGGAACTTCACACTAAGCACGGTCCCGACAAGTACACCTTTGAAGAACGTGAGATGTTCGAGTACTTGCGAGGTCTTCGCAGGTCCGGGGTCACCAACATGCTTGGAGCAGGTGAGTACCTTGAAGTTCGGTTTGACATCGACAAGAGGACCGCAAGCAAAGTGTTGGGCAAGTGGCTCAACGACCCAGAAGTTCACGACGACAACAAGCAGTAAAACCAAGGGGGGCTTCGGCCCCCCGCATTTTTGGATTGGAGATTACAATGGTGAAAAGGGTAAAGGCAAAGTGGTTCGCAGACAAAACCGATCTGCCAGTTCCGATTGGATCGGCAGGACTCTCGATGTGGAAAGTCACCCTACTGGTGACAACAATAAGAGATGGATGGGAAAGCGTCTCCCGCAGTGAATTCTACGTTGTCGCTGGAGCGGAGAAAGACGCTTTGGCAAAAATGGACAAGGTTATTCTTGAACTCCAAGACGGTTGGAACTAACAAGGGGGCGGGCCGAAAGGCCCGCCTCTTCTTTTTATTTAGGAGGGGCTATCATATCCAGCGGAGGCTCCCCCCCGCGCACGGCTCTGGCTGGACGCTCTGGTTATGCAATATGTATATGTTTATTTATAGATTTTTACCGTCAAAAAAAAACAAGGTTAATGGGTTGCAAGGTTTTATTCTGTACAGTAGTATTTGATTAGGTGGCATGGGGCCACCGGATTGGAGTACAGAATGAGGCACGTGGTTTTTTACAGGGGGCCATCGGAGATTAACGGGCTACCCGTCATCGGAGTTTTGACAAAGGATACCCGCAATGTCAAAACGGGCAACATGGTTCAGACGTGGTATCTCCCAGATCACGGATGCAAGGTGTCGGATTCTCGCAAGTCTCAGGAACTATCGGAGTCTATTTGTGGGACCTGTATCCATCAGGGACGGTTTGACGTAGATGGAGATCGGCGAAAGGGATCGGTCACCTGTTACGTTAACGATTTGGGAATCAATGCGGTTTACAATTCCGCAGTTAACCTTCCGGTTTCGGGATTCGAAGAAGTCCGGGATACGGTTATTTCATGGGGCAAGTCGATCCGGTTGGGTGCTTTCGGTGATCCGGTTGCGGTTCCCTTTAAAGCGCATGAGCCGATTTGGGAAGCGCTAGATGAAGCGGGTTTGGGATCGGTAGGATATACCCATCAATGGCGCGAGGGTCGGTTCAGGATTTGGCGTAAATGGTTAATGGCCAGCGTCGAAAGTTACTACGATATCCCGGAAGATCCCGAATGGCGCTATTTCAGAGCGGCAAACTGTGAGCCTCGCAAGAGCGAGATTTTGTGCCCCAATACAGCCCAAACTCAAAAGGGGTACGATAACCCGGTTCAGTGTGAGCAGTGTTTATTGTGCGATCCTAGTAAAGGGGCAAAGAACATCTTTAATCCCTTGCATGGTCCCGCCTTCCGATAGACTCCAATCAGGAGAGTCGGCCCTTCGGGGTCGGCTCTCTCTTTTTTTTGCTTAGGGGCTATCACTTAAGGGGTCGAGGCTCCACCCCCACACGCACGAGCGGAGGCTCTGCCCTGCCCCGCCCTTTATATATCTATATAAGTTTTTGTACAAGCCCGGCATATATATGTTTTTGTACAGGCTCAGGCAGGACAGAAAAAAGCCGAAACTGCTCTGTACAAGGTGGCTCCAGTCTGTACAATCTAGGAAACGGCGCGCCCATGGTGGGCCTGCCTCAATAGATTGGAGACTCTCCATGAGTCACGAGTTTGCACACGGCGAGCATTTTGTAGGCCGCCAGACCGCATGGCATGGTCTCGGGACCATTGTTCCCGGGGACCAGCGTTTGACCGTCGTTGATGCGCTTAAACTGGCGCACATGAACTGGCTTCCCAAGACCGTCGTCAAGCAGGCACCACGCCTGACGCCAGAGATGGTACAGGGCGATCCTGAGAACGGCGTGTCCCCCATGCCGCTGACGGCCAAGTTTTCTGAGCCTGCTGGCGTCAGCGTGTACAGGCCACCGATTGCGACTGACGACTGCCAGAACACGTACGTCTGGCTGGGCGATCACAAGTCTGAGCGCTACACAGCCCTGCCAAACATTGACCTGTTCCAGCACTGCCAGACCCTGCTGGACAAGTTCCCGAACCTGCGGATCGACACCTGCGGGCAAATCCACAACGGCGCCGTGCCATTTATGCTCCTGTCTGGCGATTCTGCCGAGGTGCAAGACGGGGACACCGTCCAGAACCACCTGCTCACCGTGTCCAGTCACAACGGCTGGTACTCCACACAGAACCTGCCCACCAAGGTCCGGGTCGTCTGCTCCAATACTCTGGAGGTCGCAATGAAGGCCTCACAGGGCGCTGTGAAGGTGCGCCACACGGTCTCACAGGACGCCGCCATCAAGGCCATGTTCGAGGCTGTGGAGGTTCAGGAACAGCAGTTCCGGATCGACATCGCCAAGTTCAAAGCCATGGCTGAAACCACGATCACCAAGGACATGGCTGAAGAGCACATCCGACAGGTCTTTGAACTTCCCAAGGACAAGACTGACGACTGCAAGCGCTCACAGAACATGCTGGACAAGGTCATGGCGATCTACAGCGCCGAGCAGGAGACGTCTGACGGGCTGGGCAAGGGAAATGAGGTCCACGGCGGAGCGGACACTGTCTGGCGTGTACACAACGCAGTGACCGAGTACACCTCTCACCACGGGGGTAACTCTTTGGAAGCCAACGCCAAGGGGTCACTCGGGGGAAGCGCCAAGAATCGCACTGACCAGTCACTGGAACTGGCAACGGCGACCACCTCTGCAGTGGCGCAGTACAGGATCGACAACGGGCTGTAACGCCTGACAAATCGACCTTCGGGGTCGGGCCTTCGGGTCCGGCCCCTTTTTTTGTGCCCAGTTCAAATCCCAAATCCTGCGCCAAATCCCCTGCGGGGCTATCACTGCCCCCCCGCGAGG
>Ga0213858_10000084_pt1 | contig 38955 bp, 33 predicted proteins | sample PICome_FD_160122 | JGI IMG/M metagenome (GOLD analysis project Ga0213858, IMG submission 160122) | Coastal seawater microbial communities near Pivers Island, North Carolina, United States - PICO245 | ecosystem: Environmental > Aquatic > Marine > Coastal | place: USA: North Carolina | collected... | reverse complement strand
TCACGCTATTAAGCCCTTTAAATCGTCTTTCTGTATAGAAATATTCAGGTTCAACAATAGTTAATCCTTGTTCTTTGGCAAATATTTCTGCACCTTCCCCTGAAAGCATTACATGATCTGATTTTTCCATTACAGCTCTTGCAAGGTTAATAGGATTCCTGACAGTTGTTGTACCGGCTGATGCGCCTGCGTTTAAATTGCTGCCATCCATAATAGAAGCATCCAATTCGTTGGTTTCGGCATTTGTAAAAACAGCACCTTTACCTGCATTAAATAAAGGAGAATCTTCCATGACATTGATTGTTTTTTCCACAGCATCTAAACTACTGCCTCCATTTTGTAGAATATCATGACCAACTCTAATAGCCTTCTCTAATATGGCCCTATATTCAGCTTCACGTTTAGGTGTCATGTTCTTTTTCAAAATAGTGCCAGCACCTCCATGAATTATTATGGCAAATTCTGCCTTTTCACTTTTATTTACAAGTGAAAGATTACCATTATTTATTGATTCGTTTTTACAATTAAAAAAGACAATTAGTGTAAGGAAATAAAGAATATATTTTTTCATGTTTTGAATTGGTTTTTCAAGTGCAATAAAGTTACATTTTTAAGTGGTTTGCTTCAAGTAAAACTGACAATTTATTAGTAACTTCGCGTTATAATTTAATAATTCACAAAAACTAAGTCAATATGGAAGCAGTTGCTACCAATTTCGGAATAAATGATGCTTTAAAACAATTAGGGGTTAAAGCCATAAATGAGGGAACTTCAACAGGGTCGAACAATTTCTCAAATGGTCCATTAATCGAGTCCTATTCTCCAGTGGATGGAGCATTAATTGCTTCTGTAAAATCAACAACAAAAGAGGATTATGAGAAGGCCATGACTTCAGCCACAAAGGCTTTTAAATCTTGGCGATTAATGCCTGCACCACAGCGTGGTGAAATTGTACGTCAGTTTGGTGACAAACTTAGAGAAAAAAAGGAGGCTTTAGGTAAGCTTGTATCTTATGAAATGGGTAAATCTTACCAAGAAGGATTAGGTGAGGTACAGGAGATGATTGACATCTGTGATTTTGCCGTTGGATTGTCTAGACAGTTGCACGGGCTTACAATGCATTCAGAAAGACCTGGTCATAGAATGTATGAGCAATATCATCCATTAGGTATTGTTGGGATAATTTCTGCGTTTAATTTCCCAGTAGCTGTATGGTCATGGAATACAGCACTAGCATGGATCTGTGGTGATGTTTGTATTTGGAAACCAAGTGAAAAAACACCAATTTGTGGTATAGCCTGCCAAAATATAATAGCTGAAGTTTTAAAGGACAATGATTTGCCTGAAGGTATCTCTTGTTTAATCAATGGAGACTATAAGGTAGGTGAAATGATGACTAAAGATACACATGTACCTTTAGTTTCTGCAACGGGTTCAACTCGAATGGGTAAAATGGTTGCAAAGGAAGTTGCTGGTAGATTAGGGAAATCATTATTAGAATTAGGAGGGAATAATGCTATCATTGTAACTCCAGATGCAGATATTAAGATGACTGTTATTGGTGCTGTTTTTGGTGCTGTTGGTACTTGTGGTCAACGCTGTACAAGTACTCGGCGCTTAATTATTCATGAATCTATTTATGAACAGGTAAAGAATGCAGTTGTAGATGCATATAAACAATTACGAATTGGCAATCCTTTAGATGAAAATAATCATGTTGGACCTTTGATTGACTCTGATGCGGTAGAGATGTATAAATATGCTTTAGAAAAGGTGGTTGACGAAGGTGGAAAAGTTGTTGTTGAAGGTGGCGTTTTATCGGGTGAAGGTTATGAATCTGGATGTTATGTAAAACCTGCAATTGCAGAAGCTCAAAATGATTTTGAAATTGTTCAACATGAAACATTTGCACCTGTTTTATATCTATTAAAATATACTGGTGATGTTGAAAACGCTATTGGTATTCAAAATGGTGTTGCTCAGGGATTATCATCGGCAATTATGACCAATAATTTGAGAGAGGCTGAGCGTTTTTTGTCACATTCTGGGTCTGACTGCGGTATAGCTAATGTAAATATTGGTACTTCTGGCGCTGAAATTGGCGGAGCTTTTGGAGGAGAAAAGGAAACTGGTGGTGGGCGAGAGTCTGGCTCTGACGCTTGGAAGATCTACATGAGAAGACAGACTAATACAATAAATTATACCACAGAGCTACCGCTTGCTCAAGGTATTAAGTTTGATTTATAGTTTTTCCTACAAAAAATTAAGTTACGAAGTCACATCCTTGGATGTGACTTTTTTATTGATAATGTCTCTTAAATATAAAGGCAACAGAGTGTTCTGTTAATTTTTGTATATTAAACTATTGATATATTAATTGGTCATATTAATATGAAACAAAGACACGTACTTCATTTATATTGGCGAGCAGGTTTTGGTTTAAAACCTAAAGAACTGCTTGGACTGTCTGAGCTAAGTAAGAAAAATGTAGTTGATAATTTGTTTAAAGAATCACAATCTGTAGTCCCATTATCAAAAGACCTCTCATATTTAAAATCTTATCCGAAAAGTGTATTGAGGAATAACAAGGAAAAACGGATGGAACTTTTAAAAAAGAATAGGGAAGAAACAAGGATATTAAATACAATTTGGCTTAAGCGATTAGAAACAACACCTAGGGTATTAAGGGAGCGCATGACACTGTTTTGGGCCAACCATTTTGTATGCAAGGACTTAGTAACTAATCACATTTTAAAATATAATACCACATTAAGGACACATGCATTGGGTAATTTTGGGGATTTTGTAAAAGCAATTTCCAAGGAGGCATCAATGATTAAGTTTTTAAACTTAAATCAAAATAAAAAAGATAGTCCAAATGAAAATTTTGCAAGGGAACTTTTAGAGCTATTCACTCTTGGTGAAGGGAATTATACTGAAAAGGATATTAAAGAGTGTGCAAGAGCATTTACAGGATACCATTACAAATATGACGGGGGTTTCAGATATATAAGGGTAAGGCATGACAATGGGATAAAGAAATTTTTTGGAGAAGAAGGTAGATTTAATGGGGATGATATTATTGATATTATATTAACTCAAAAGCAATGTGCAAGACATATATGCGAAAAAATCTATGGTTACTTTGTTAATTCTGACATTAACCAGAATCATGTTAATAAAATGGTTGATGTTTTTTATGGCAACTATAATATCGAAAAACTTATGCGCTACGTTTTTATGTCAGATTGGTTTTATGATGATGTAAATATTGGGACAAAGATAAAGTCACCAATTGACCTCATTATTGGAATTCAGCGCACGGTTCCTGTCTATTTTACTAAAACCAACGAACTCTTTAGGTTGCAGAATTTATTAGATCAGTTTTTATTGTTTCCGCCAAATATTGCAGGATGGAAAGGTGGTAAGTATTGGATAACAACAAATAGCTTAATGTTGCGTATTAAATTACCTTCTATGATTTTAGAAAAAGAAAGTTATACTTACCAATATAGAGGCAATCTTAAAAACTTGAGAATAGTTTCTGTTAAGAATAAATATCAAGAAAAATTAACGGTATATGTTGATTGGAAGAGCTATAGAAAAAGTGTAAAAAAATTATCATTGAACACTCTTAAAGAGACATTAATATTATGCGATATAAATCGAGGTACAGAACGCTATATTTCCAGTTTCGGTAAACGACCAAGCAAAAAGAACTTAGTGAAATTAATGTCACTGCCTGAGTATCAAATGTGCTAGGCATAAACGAGATTAAGATGAAGAGAAGAAAATTTATTAAAAACAGTGCATTAGCAACGACCATGGCTTTTGTTCCTAGCTTTTTAAAAGCGTTTGAAGGTGCGTTTCCAAATAAGTTTGGTCATAAAAATTTGGTTATAATACATCTTATGGGCGGAAATGATGGTTTAAACACTATTGTTCCAATAAACAATGATATTTACTATAATGCTCGTCCAAAAATCGCAATAAAAAAAAGTGATACCATTAAATTAAATTATGAAATAGGCTTTCATAAGAGTTTAGCCCCTTTAAAAAGATTATATGACGACGGATATTTGAGTATTATTAACAATGTTGGATATCCAAATCCGAGCCGTTCTCATTTTACTTCAACTGATATTTGGCATACGGCAAGTGATCACGAAAATATATTAGAATCAGGTTGGATAGGTAGATATTTAGATAATTATGGAAGAAAGCCTCATAATGCTATTCAAATTGATGATCATTTAGCATTAGCCTTAAGAGGAGAAAGATTAAACGGTATTGCGACAAAGCAAGCCAAGCAACTTTATAGATCATTGCAAGAATCTGACTTCAATTCTATTTTATCTCATTATGATAATAGCCATTTAACAGAACATAATCTTGGATATCTGTATAAAACAATGATAGATGCAAAATCGTCTGCGAGATACTTATATGAAAAGACATTAGATTCAAAACTTTCTGAGAGTTATCCAAAAAAATCAAGTCTGGCTTCTCAGTTAAAAGTAGTTGGACAATTTATAAATTCTGGCATTGATACCAGTGTATATTACACCACATTAAACGGCTTTGATACACATGCTTTTCAGAACAATAAGCATGAGAATTTACTCAAGGTGTACGCAGAAGCAGTCGATGCTTTTGTTAAGGACTTAAAGCGGAACAACACTTTTAAAGATACTCTTATACTTACATTTTCTGAATTTGGAAGACGTGTAGAACAAAATTATAGTGATGGTACAGACCATGGCGCAGCAAACAATATTTTTGTAATTGGTGAAAATCTAAAACGTGCGGGTTTTTATAATCAATTAGCCAATTTAAAGGATTTGGATGATAATGGAGATTTAAAATATGAAATTGATTTTAGAGAAGTTTATGCTACAATTTTGAATAATTGGTTGGAGGTTGATGATAGAAAAATACTTAATAAAGTATTTAGCAAATTAAACTTTATATAGGTAAAAGAAAAAAACCTTGCATCAAAAAGGATTTTATCCAATTATCACAAGGTTTATATAAATTGATTAATAGCAAGGCAAAGATGCACATAAATTTTATGTTTCAATAAAAATTATGATGAATGGCCAAAAAAAATGTATAACGTGTAATTTTATTGTTCAGTCAATCGACAAGATGCGGAAAAGACAGTTAAAACTGAAACTTTCAACGATTAAATCAACTATACCTTACTTTTCTTAAAATTCTAATGGTCTCTTTATAGGATTTATAGAGTGTGTCACTATACTTTTTAATATATGGTTTTGCAAACTCCAACTTAGGTAATGCATCTTCAAAACCGTTTAAGTAGCAAATAAGATAACTTGCCGCTAAGTTTTCAAGATCTATAATCTCATGATTTCCCAAAACCAATCCCTTTTCTAGTTTTTCTAAAATTGTATTGTTGGTATTATATATATGATGAAGAACTTTCCTATTGAATTGAGGTGGTTCAAAAATGAGATTGGCATTTATAGTGTAATTGGCATGGTTATCAAAACTAATAGTTGTTTCTTCTAGCTGATAATATTTAAACGAATTTTGAAGACCAAGTCTAACATATTCTACGATAGTGAATGAGTGGTTGTCAAAAGTTATTGAGACTTCATCAAGTGCTGAATAAAATAAACGTACTTGTTCATTAATCAATTCAATATCTACTCTAGAAAAAAACACTTCTTCTTTAACTTGTTTTTTATCGCCAGACCAACACAAAACAAAGTACTCTTTAAAAACCTTGTACTGCGGTTCAAAATCTTTTCTTTTGTTCAAAAAATCAAAAACACCATTTAAAGTTAATTCAATATTATTTTGGGCATGATTTTCAATAGCAGAAACAATCTTTGAGTTTACATCCTTTATTTCAATATCAAATACTTTAGGCATGCTCATGCTTCCATCTCTAAAAAATACGGAGCCACCATAATACTTCCAGATATTTTTTCTAAGCGATGTAATTTGGTCAATTGGCCTGATTGTAACTAACCCAACTACCTTATCATCTGGTAGATGTGGAAAAGGAATATTTTCGTATTGAACAATAGGTGGATTATCAAGATAAGCGTTAATTAAATTCTGAATTTTACTGTCATCAAAAAAATCGGTACCAATAATTTTATTGTCCTCATCTTTTACCCCAATTACAATGTAAGAGTTGTTTTTTGGATTGCTGTTGGAAAGTGCACAGATATGTTTTAAAAATTTTGCCTTACCCTCTTTATAACTAATATCAACCTTTCTTTTTTTGTCGTAAAAACTATTCTCATCGTTATGAGCGAGAAGGTTTTTTATTAAAAGGCGTTTATTAATCATAAGGGTTTATTGTATGCCAATTATTGAGTTTTTTTCAACGTTACAGAATTTGCCTGAGCTGTCGGGAAAACTAGTACATCAGCAAGATTTACATGAGCCGGCCTAGTAACAGCAAAATGAATTATTTCTGCAATATCATCTGCTTGTAAAGCTTTGTAACCTTTGTAAACGTTATCAGCTTGAGATCCGCCTTTAAATCTAACTTGTGAAAACTCTGTTTCAACCAAACCTGGATTAATGGCACTTACTTTAATTCCAAATGGATTAAGATCAATTCGCATACCTTCAGTTATTGCTAACACTGCGTGTTTACTGGCACAGTACACATTACCTTTAGGATAGACTTCTTTCCCAGCTGAGGATCCAATATTAATAATGTGGCCAGATTGGCGCTCAGTCATCCCAGGTATTATTGCTTTGCTTACATACAGTAACCCTTTAACATTTATATCCATCATGGCATCCCAATCGTCAAGATTCCCTGTTTGTATTGGATCAAGACCATGTGCATTTCCCGCATTATTTATTAAGATGTCAACGGTTTTAAAATCGTCAGGTAAAGAAGAAATAGCTTCAAGCGTTTTTTCTCTACTTCGTACATCGAAATTTAATGTGTGTACATCAGTTTCTCTTGAAAGCACCTTTTGAACACTATCAAGTCTGTGCTGACGTCTACCACAAAGTATTAAATTTATTCCATGCTTTGCGAAGACATGTGCTGTCGCACGTCCAATTCCACTGGTGGCGCCTGTAATTAATGCTGTCTTTTTCATATTTTTATGGAACTTTATGCCCTTGACAGGCAACTAATATTAAAAACCAATCTTCTAATTCTAAGTTTATTTTCGTTGCTTCCATTGCTTGTTTAAGTCTGTCCTTATTGGTTGTACCAACAACTGGAATAATCCCGGCAGGATGTTTTAAGGTCCATGCCAATAAAAGTTGGTCTTCAGTAGCGTTATATTTATCTAGTAATTGACCAAGTTGTTTATGTATGCGTCTGGTTTGTTCATTATCCTCTCTAAACACCAAACCTAGAGGCGACCAGGCCATAGGTAGAATTCCGCAAGTTTTCATATAATCTAATGTTCCGTCAAGCATTGCAGAATGCTCAGTTAATGAAAACTCTATTTGGTTAACATCAATATCCATTCTTAGGCCAACCATATCCATTTGAGATGCCGAAAAATTTGAAACACCAAAGTCTTTAATTTTCCCATCTTTTTTAAGAATGGTAATTGCTTCTGCAATTTCTTCAGCATCCATTAGTGGGCTTGGTCTATGCAGAAGTAACAAATCCAAATATTCTGTATTTAAATTTTTTAAGGATTCTTCAATAGACCAAATAATATAATCTTTACTGTAGTTGTAATGCTTAACCTTATTGTCGCGGTTTTCACATACGTATTGAATTCCACACTTAGAAATTAACTGAATATCTTCACGGATAATTCCTGAACTTTTTAGTGCATTACCGAAGTCGGTTTCTGTAGTATAGGCACCATAGATATCAGCATGGTCAAATGTTGTAATGCCTTGAGAAATGCAATGTTGCATTAGTGCTTCCATTTCTTTTTTGGACATTTTCTTGCCCCAATTTCCCCAGGTCATTGTACCTGCAATTATTTTAGAATATTTCAATGGATATAAGATGTGTTTGTGAAACAATTTAATGTTGCATAAAAATAACGAAAACTTTACAATCCTTAAATCTGTGTTAAGCCTTTGTTTTACTAATATTTTTAACCAAATGTTAACAGAATCTAACAAATTATTTTAACACTTTGCATCTTCGAAAAACTTATTGTTTAATAGTTTCGATTTTAAACCCTTAAAACATGGAAGAAACGAGTACAATTGATATAAAATCAATTAATGAGAAGATTGAAAAAGAGAGTGCATTTGTAGATCTATTAACCTTTGAAATGAATAAGGTAATTGTAGGTCAAAAACATATGATAGAACGTTTGTTAATTGGGCTACTTGGTCAAGGACATATTCTACTTGAAGGTGTACCTGGATTGGCAAAAACATTGGCAATTAACACTCTATCTAAGGCAATAGACGCAAGCTTTAGTAGAATTCAGTTTACCCCAGACTTGTTACCTGCCGATGTTATTGGAACATTAATTTATAACATTAAGGAAAACGATTTTTCAATTAAGAAAGGACCAATTTTCGCAAATTTTGTTCTAGCAGATGAGATTAATAGAGCACCTGCAAAAGTACAATCGGCCTTATTAGAAGCAATGCAAGAGAAGCAGGTTACCATTGGCGATGAAACTTTTATTTTGGAGAAACCGTTTTTAGTAATGGCAACTCAAAACCCAGTTGAGCAAGAAGGAACATATCCTTTACCAGAAGCACAAGTTGACCGTTTTATGCTTAAAACGGTAATTGACTATCCAAAATTGGATGAAGAACAACTAATTGTTAGAGCTAATTTAAAAGGCACTTATGACAAAGTAAATCCAGTGGTTTCGCCAAAACAAATTTTAAGTGCACAAGAAGCAGTAAGAGGGGTATATATGGATGAGAAGATTGAAAAGTATATACTTGATATAATTTTTGCGACACGTTATCCAGAAAAATATAACCTAGAAGATTTAAAACCTCTAATTTCTTTTGGAGCATCACCGCGTGGTAGTATTAATTTAGCAACCGCATCTAAATGTTACGCATTTATAAAGCGTAGAGGTTATGTAATTCCTGAAGATGTTCGTGCTGTAGTTCATGACGTCTTACGTCATAGAATTGGTATTACGTATGAAGCTGAGGCAGAAAATGTTACTTCAGAAGATATCATCAATAAAATTGTAAACGAAATCGAAGTACCATAAATGAGTTCACAGTATTCAGTAAAAATGCATTGATATTGCAAATTATGAACTGAATTAAACTTACTGAAAACTGAGTCTGTAAACTGTAAACTGAGAAATGGATACTAAAGAACTTCTTAAAAAAGTACGAAAAATAGAGATTAAGACACGTCGTTTGTCTGATCATATATTTGGAGGTGAATATCATTCGACCTTTAAGGGAAGAGGTATGACTTTCTCTGAAGTACGACAGTATCAATTTGGGGATGATGTTAGAAATATTGATTGGAATGTCACAGCACGATATAATGAGCCTTTTGTAAAAGTATTTGAAGAAGAGCGTGAGCTTACCATGATGCTTATGGCAGATGTTTCTGCCAGTAAATTTTTCGGAACTAAAAATCAATTCAAGGACGAAATCGTTACGGAAATAGCAGCTACTCTTGCATTTTCAGCGACTCAAAATAATGACAAGATTGGCCTCATCTTATTTTCGGATGATATAGAATTGTATATACCACCAAAAAAAGGAAGGTCACATGTCTTAAGAATTATTCGTGAGTTAATTGAGTTTCATCCAAAAAGTAAAAACACCAATATTAGTCAGGCATTTAAGTTTTTATCTAATGTGATGAAAAAGAAAGCAATCGTATTTGTTTTGTCTGATTTTATCGCGGACGAATACAAGCACAATCTCAAAATATCAGCAGGTAAACACGATATTACTGGTATAAGAATATACGATAAACATGAGGAGACAATTCCTAATATAGGTATGGTACAGATGGAGGACGAAGAAACCGGAGAATTTCTATTAGTTAATACAGCCTCTAAAAAAGTGAGATCAAATTACGAGAAGTTTTATTTAGAAAAAGTCAATTACTTTAAAGATAGTTTTACAAAATCTGGAGCAGGTACAATTGACTGTAGAGTAGATGAGAGTTATGTAAAGAAACTCTTGGGATATTTTAAAAGAAGAGGATAAGTAAGCAATGAAATACAAGGTTTACATATTGAATTTTTCTAATTACAAGGCAAGACAATTGGTTTTGTCTGGATTAATGATTCTTTTTACTTCGTTTTCATTCGGACAAGTTTCTTCTAAAGTTGATACAACCCAGATTAGAATTGGTGAACAGATTAATTACAAAATTAATGTAGAAGCAGATTCTTCTGCTTTAGTTGTTTTTCCAGAAGGGCAGACATTTTTACCTTTGGAGGCTGTTGAAGCATCAAATATTGATACAACAAAAAACAATGCCAAGATTTTGTTATCCAGAATATATAAACTCACTCAGTTTGATTCTGGCGTATACACAATTCCACGTCAAAAAATAATTATAGGAGACAAACCATTCTTCACCGATTCACTGAAAGTAATGGTTAATCCTATTGAAGTTGACACCACCAAACAAGGTTTGTATGATATTAAACCTATAATTGAAGTAGATAAGACTGGAGGTAATTGGTGGAAATATTTGTTAATCACTTTACTCCTAATCGGACTTGTTGCCTTCTTATTATATTGGTTTATTTGGCGTAAAAAGCCATTAACTGAAGAGGAAGAAATAGCACTTTTGCCACCCTACGATCGTGCCAAAATTGCAATAAGAAAGTTGGACCAAAGCCAGTTTTTATTAAAGTCAGAAATCAAAAAATATTATTCTGAGTTAACCCTCATTATACGTAAATATTTAGATGAAAAAGTTTACGATCGTGCGATGGAAAGCACAACTGACGAGCTTATATTGAGGCTTCAATTATTAAAAGATGGTAATCAAATCCCTTTAAAGAAGAATACGATTAATAATCTTCAATCTATTCTTAAACGAGCAGATTTAGTAAAATTTGCGAAGTCTAAACCAGATACTGCATTAGCAGAAATGGATAGAGATATTATCGATAAGGAAATAGACAACGTTAAAGCAAGCTTACCAGAACCATCTGAGGAAGAAAAAATTTTAGACAAACAATACAAAGAAGCTCAGGAGCGAAAGAAGAAACGTAGAAAAGTTATACTTACTGTTGCCATATCCTTGTTTTTAATAATTGCAACGATTGTTGGTTTTGGAATTAAATATGGATTTGGATATGTAAAAGACACGATTATCGGACATGAAAGTAAAGAACTTTTAGAAGGTAATTGGGTAGAAAGTGCTTATGGTTTTCCACCGGTTTGGATTGAAACACCTAGAGTTTTAAAACGTGTTGATTCTCCATTACCCGAGGAAGCCAAGGAACAAATGAGTATGACCACATTTGTCTATGGAACGATGTTAGATATTTTCAGCGTCGCAATTAATACCACAACATTAAACGTTCCAAAGCAAAAACCTCAAACAAAAGAAACAGAAAACCCAACATTTGATTTATTTAAAGTATCGGAAGAAAGTATTAAAGGATTCGAATCAAAAGGGGCAAGAGATATTTTAGTTAAGCGAGATCAGTTTATAACTCCGAACGCAGCAGAAGGACTAAAAACGTTTGGGACATTTAACATTGTTATTCCTAACACTAACAATGTTGTTAATGCAGAATATGCACTTTTTAGTTTTTCAAATGAAAATGTCTTACAACAAATAATTATAACATGGCCCGATAATGATGAGTATGCAGATGAAATGGTACAACGAATTATCGATTCTATTGAGCTAAAACCGGATGAACCTGAAGAAGAAGACAACTAATGTTTGAGAATATTGAATTTTTAAATAAAGAACTTTTCTGGATGCTGTTGCTAATCCCAATAGCACTAGTTTGGTATGTCTTTAAGCATAATAAACAGACGGCTGAATTAAAAATATCTAGTACAAGTGGATTTAAAACGGTATCATCTTTTTGGCCAAAATTTAAACATTTACTTTTTGTATTTCGTTTGATAGCACTTGGTTTATTAATCACCGCTTTAGCTAGACCTAGAACTGTTGATGTCTCAACGAGAACAAAAACTACAAGGGGTATTGATATTGTTATGGCTATAGATGTATCTGCAAGTATGTTGGCAAAAGATTTAAGACCTAATAGATTAGAAGCCTTAAAACAAGTAGCATCGGATTTTATTGATGGTAGACCAAATGATAGAATTGGTTTAGTCGAATATGCTGGAGAAGCATATACAAAAACACCTATTACAAGTGACAAGTCTATTGTTCAAAGATCATTGCGAGATATTAAGTATAATACCATTATTGAAGGTGGGACAGCGATTGGTATGGGTTTGGCAACTTCTGTAAACAGACTTAAGGACAGTAGGGCAAAAAGCAAGGTTATTATTTTATTGACAGATGGTGTCAACAACTCTGGTTTTATAGATCCCAAAACAGCAAGTGAATTAGCTGTTGAATATGGTATTAAGGTATACACTATTGGTTTGGGAACAAACGGGATGGCATTATCACCAATATCCATTAACCCTAATGGTTCTTTTAGGTATGGAAGACAACAAGTAGAAATTGATGAAGACTTGCTAAGTGAAATCGCGGATGTTACAGGTGGAAAATATTTTAGGGCAACAAATAATAAAAAACTGGCTGAAATTTATAATGAAATCAATAAGCTAGAAAAAACCGAAATAGAAGAAAAGAAGTATTATAATTACGAGGAAAAATATAGGCCTTTAGTACTTCTTGCCGGATTATTATTGTTATTAGAACTAATTCTTAGAAACACAATATTTAGAAGCTTTGTTTAGACTAGATGAGAAAATATGGTTTTGGACATTACTGGTAATTCCAGTGATCATTTTGTTGTTTGCAATGTTGCAGATCTGGAGACGATCAGCTCAAAAAAGATTTGCAGATGGCCACCTGCTTAAAAGGCTAAGTCCAAACCAATCTTTGTTCAAGGGAATTTTAAAAGTATTGGTATTGAGCGGTGCATTTGGGTGTTTGTCATTAGCGTTGGTTAATCCTAAGATTGGCACAAAACTAGAGACGGTAAGAAGCCAAGGTGTTGATATTGTATTTGCAGTTGACGTTTCAAAAAGTATGCTAGCAGAAGATATTGCACCAAACCGTTTAGAGAAATCTAAACAATTAGTAACTCAGATTATTAATAGCTTGGCAAGTGATCGTGTTGGAATTATTGCTTACGCCGGTAAAGCCTTTCCACAATTGCCAATCACAACGGATTATGCATCGGCAAAAATGTTTCTCCAAAACATGAATACTGATATGCTTTCCTCTCAAGGAACGGCAATTCATGAAGCAATTCAGTTAGCAAAAACGTATTACGATGATGAAGAACAAACCAATAGGATTTTAATAATAATATCAGATGGTGAAGATCACGAAGGAGAGGCTGTAGATATTGCTGAAGAAGCTAATGATGAAGGAATTAGAATTCTTACAATTGGTGTGGGTGATGCTAAAGGAGGTCCAATCCCTATTAAAAGAAATGGTGTAGTATTAAATTATAAAAAAGACCAAAATGGTGAAACGGTGATTACCAGATTAGATGAAACGACGCTAAGGGAAATTGCCGAACAAACCAACGGTTTATATATTAATGGAAGTAATACTTCGGAAGTTGTTGATTCTATAAAGGATCTATTGGACAAAATGGATAAGAAGGAATTTGAATCAAAACAAATTGCAGATTTTAAAGACCAGTATCAATGGTTCTTAGGTCTTGGTATCCTTTTGTTTTTTATTGACATATTCCTTTTAGAAAGGAAAACAGAATGGTTAAAGAAATTAAACCTTTTCAATGAAAATTTTTAATTATTCTTTAACGCACACAATTAAAAGGGTTTACTAAATTTAAAGTAATAATCAGTAAAAATGAAGTTTAGTTTAACAGTTATAGTATCATTAATAACCTTTATAGGTATTTGTCAGGAAAAGACAAAAGCGCAAATAGAGGCAGAAAAGAATGCTAATAATTTAGTTTATAAAGGAAACGAGTTGCTTGGTGAGGACAATTATGTTGAAGCAGAAATGGAGTATAGAAAAGCAATATCTGAATCGCCAAACAAGGCGGCTGGTGCATATAATTTGGCACATTCTTATTATAAAAAAGGAAGCTTTAATGAAGCATTATTTAGAAGCCAAGAAGCGGCTAATAATGCAAAGACAAAAGACGAAAAACATAGAGCATTTCATAATATTGGGAATATATTAATGCAAAATGAACAGTGCAAAGAGGCTGTTGAAGCTTTTAAAAATGCACTACGTAATAATCCTACAGATGAAGAAACCAGATATAACTTCGCTTTAGCCAAGGAATGCGCAGAGCAGCAAAAAGATGGTGGCGGAGAAGATAATAAAGAGGATAAGGATAAGGAACAAGAAAAGGATAAAGAAGAGGAAGAAAAGAAGCAAGACGAGAATAAAGAAAATCAAGACAATAAGGACGAAGGCGATAAGGATAAAAAGGATGGTGATAAAGAAGAAGATGAAAACGGAAAACCGAAAGATGATAAGCAAGATGATGGAAAAGATGATAAGGACAAAAACCAAAAACCAAAACCAAAGCCTGGACAAATGTCACCTCAGCAGATAAAAAATATTTTAGAGGCGATGCAAAACCAAGAGCAAAAAGTACAACAAAAAATAAATGCAGAAAAGCAAAAAGGAGCAAAAGTAAAAACCGAAAAAGACTGGTAAAAGAAGCGAGTTTAAAGCTTTATGAAAGTTAAACATTACATATCCATATTATTTATTTGCCTTCTCACTGGATTAGTCTCAGCTCAAGTTAAGTTTGAGGCTAAGGTTAGTAAGAAGAAACTTGGTGTAAACGAACGTCTTAGGATTGATTTTGAAATGAATAAAGATGGAGACAATTTTGTCCCACCTAGTTTTAATGATTTTGATGTAGTTGGTGGGCCAAATACCTCAGTGAGTAATTCTTGGTTAAATGGGAAACGTTCTTATACCAAAACATATAGTTATTTTTTGGCACCTAAAAAGCGAGGTAAGTTTACTATAAAACAAGCTACAATTGAAATTGAAGGAGAAATCTATAAAACATTTCCCATAACAATTAATGTAACTGCTGCAGTTGATGCTCCTAATGGAAATTCAGGTGCTTCTGACATTGCTGCGCAAAACATTCACTTAGTAGCGGAAGTTTCAAAAACAGATCCTTACCTAAATGAAGCCATAACCGTAGTTTATAAATTATATGTTTCACCAGAAACAGGCGTTAGTAATTGGAGAGAAAAAGACAATCCAAGATATAATGATTTTTGGAGTCAGAATATTGAAATAAAAGGCTTAAATATTCAAAAAGGGCTATATAAGGGTGAGGATTATAGATTTGTCGTATTACGCAAAACAGTACTTTATCCTCAGAAAACAGGTAAATTAAAATTAGAACCACTTGTTTTAGATATAACAGTAGAAGTACCTACAGGGCGAGCTGATATTTTTGGTAGGCCAATAATGACAAAGGTGCCTAAGACAGTTACTGCGGGTAGTAGAACAGTTAATGTTAAACCTTTGCCAGAAGTAGGTAAGCCTGCTGATTTTAAAGGAGCAGTTGGGGATTTTAATTTTAAAGTAACCACAACTAAAAGTCAACTTAATGCGACTGAATCTTTGCAGGCTAAAATTGAGGTTTCAGGTAAAGGAAACTTAAAGTTATTTGAGTTACCAAAACTTTCTGTTCCAAGCTCATTAGAGGTATATGAACCAGAGCATAAAGAGAATGTACGAACCAGATTAAGTGGAATGCAAGGAACAATTTCAGACACCTATACTATCGTTCCGCAATACAAAGGCAAATATCCCATACCAACCATTTCATTTTCCTATTTTGATTTACAAACGGAAAGCTATAAAAGGGTTAATTCTGATGAATTGGTTGTAGATGTATTAGAGGGACCTACTGCATCAATTAGTAATACTGAAAGTTCTGAAACTATGGTAACAAAACAACCTGTTAGTCCAAATTCAAATACGTTTGCCTTTATAAAAACAAAGCCTAATTGGGTTGGTAAAACACATACACCATTTTTTCAATCTACAGCCTTTTGGTCCTTGTTACTCACACCGTTTTTTGCCATACCAATTGTAATTTTTATTAGAAGGAATAAGGATAAACGTGATGCTGATATTCACGGTAATAGAATAAGAAAAGCAGATAAATTATCTAGAAAATATTTAGGTGAGTCTAAAAAAGCACTGAATAACAAAGAGGCCTTTTATGTGGCACTAGAGAAAGCACTGCATAATTACTTGAAAGCAAAATTGAATATTGAGACGAGTGATTTTAATAAAGAGAAAATAGAATCTCTTTTATCTCAGCGAAATATTGATTCAACCAATATTTCGGAATTTATTTCAATATTAGAAAATTGTGAGTTGGCCAGATATACACCTATCACTCAAGACACAATGCAAAGTGATTATAATAGATCCGCTAAAACAATATCAACTATAGACAAACAAATAAGATAGGATGAGAGCAATTGCACTATTAATATTTTGTTTTTCATTTTTTGGTTTCAGCCAAAAAAATCAGCTGTTTGAGAAGGCTAATGAACTTTATAATGATGGTAAATATGTTGAGTCTATAGAAAAGTATGAAAGCATACTAGAATCAGAAGTTCATTCTTCAGAGCTTTATTTTAATCTTGCCAACGCAAATTATAAGCTCAATAACATTGCATCAAGTGTTTATTATTATGAGAAAGCCCTATTGCTTAGTCCAAATGATGAAGAAATAAAGAATAACTTGGCTTTTGCAAGGAATATGACTGTAGACGCAATTGATACGGTTCCAGATGTTGGTTTTGCCAAAATATTGAAGAATTTTGTTACCACATTAAGTGCAGACACTTGGGCCATAATTGCTGTAATAGGCGTATTTGTGTTTGTGTTACTATTCTTGCTATATCATTTTGCCCAAGCGACTTCAAGAAAACGATTGGCGTTTATTATAAGTGTTGCAAGTTTATTTGTGGCGTGTTTGTCGGTTGCCATGGCGTTTCAGAGAGTACAATTAGATAATAAGGACAATCCTGCTATAGTTTTTGCTCAAGAATCTAGGGTAAAAGCAGATCCAAATAAAATGAGTGAAGAAGTTTTTAGACTTCATGAAGGAACTAAAATCCAAGTCTTAGACACATATGAAGATTGGAAAAAAATTCAACTGTCTGATAACTCAATTGGTTGGATACCATCTGAGGATATTAAGTTATTAAGTAATTTTTAATTTTATTTAACAAATCAATATTTGTGAAGTATTATCTTTGTGGACTTATGATTTTCAAAAAACTAACAGCTCTATTTATCGTTGTTTTATTTCTTTCGATAATTAGTGCACCGACAATTATTACTTCAATAGATAATTCTGTTGACATTTCCATGTTTGATGGTCTCGGTGAAGAAGAGGAAAGTGAAAACTTTAAAATTCTTATCGAAACTATGTCTACTAATATGGAACAAACGGATTATTCTCTTTTAGAAAAAGACAGAATTGACTTTACACATGGTTTATATAGTAAACCCCTCATTAATATTATTTCACCACCTCCCGAAATAATCAATTAAATCTTAGTCTCAACTTTATTTATTTATCAATAATCTCATAACTGTTTTAAACAGAAAACAGTTATAAAACGTATTTTAATATGTTTAAAACTTTAAAAAATGACATACCGGCGAGTATTGTCGTATTCTTTGTCGCTTTACCTCTTTGTTTAGGTATTGCATTAGCTAGTGGCGCACCATTATTTTCTGGTTTAATTGCTGGTATTATAGGTGGAATTGTCGTAGCTAGTATTAGTGGATCTACTATAGGTGTCAGTGGACCAGCAGCGGGACTAGCTGCCATTGTTGCAACTGCCATTATTACATTAGGTGGTTTAGATAACGGTGGATTTGAAAAATTTTTAGTAGCTGTTGTCTTAGGCGGAATAATTCAAATCCTTTTAGGATTTGCTAAGGCAGGTATAATCGCATACTTTTTCCCTTCATCAGTAATTAAAGGAATGTTGACTGGTATAGGAATCATCATTATTTTAAAACAAATACCTTATTTTTTCGGAATGGGGAACAATCCAACTGGTAACTTTTCATTTCTAGATGTAAACTGGGAAGGATTTAAACTAGTGTCCGATCTTTTAAACAGCCTTAATGCGCTGCTCAGTGGTAACATTAGTATGGGCGCAACAACTATTGGTGTGATAGGACTTGGGATTTTACTATTATGGGCTAATATACTTTCTAAAAAGGCTAAAATATTCCAATTAATACAAGGACCATTAATTGCGGTTATTGTAGGTATATTCTTCTACATTATAACAAAAGGTGACACTTTAGGTTTAATAGAGAGCCAATTGGTATCTGTTCCAGTCCCTGATAGTTTTGACAATTTTAAAGACCAGTTTAGCTTTCCAAATTTTTCAGCTATTGGAGATATAGATGTTTGGGTAATAGCATTTACAATAGCAATTGTTGCAAGTTTAGAAACCTTGTTGTGTGTTGAAGCTACAGATAAATTAGACCCGAATAAAAATGTAACACCTACCAATAGAGAATTAATCGCCCAAGGAACAGGTAATATAATTTCAGGATTAATTGGTGGGCTTCCTATAACCCAGGTAATTGTGAGAAGTTCAGCAAATATTCAATCTGGTGGTCGTACAAAGGCAAGTGCTATCATTCATGGCTTCTTTCTCTTAATTTCAGTTATTTTAATTCCAACATTATTAAATAAAATTCCATTATCGGTGCTTGCGGCTATTTTATTTGTGGTTGGATTTAAATTAGCAAAACCATCAACCTTTAAAACAATATTTAGTTTAGGGTGGAAGCAATGGCTACCATTTATGGCTACTGTTTTACCAATGGCCATTACAGGTGATTTATTATTGGGAGTTGGACTAGGGCTTGTATTTGGTATTTTTGTTATCTTACTTAAAAGCTTTCAAAACTCACACTTTTTGCATAAAGAAGGTGAAAACATAGCTGATGGAATTATTAAAATGACACTTGCCGAAGAGGTAACCTTCTTTAATAAAGCTGCAATTTTAAAAGAATTAGATAATCTTCCAGAAAACTCTATTTTAGAGTTAGATGTTAGTAAAACAAAATATCTTGATAATGACATTATTGAAATCCTGGAGGATTTTGCAGTCAAAGCAAAAGAAAGGTGTATTAATATAAAGGTATTTTCCGAGAGAGGAAAAATTGAAAATCCTGATAGTTTTATAGAATTTTTTAATCTAGAGAAAAAATAGTCAATTAAAATAAAGTTAACATTATATGAAAAATACAGCTATAACAAAAGATTTACAGAGTAAAATGACTCCCGAGTCTGTTTTACAAGATTTATTAGACGGTAATAACCGTTTTGTTGATGGAAGCCCAGAAGGAGCAGACAATGGAGCTTTGGTAAGCCAAACTATCAACGGACAATATCCTAAAGCAGTAGTATTATCTTGCATAGACTCTAGAGTACCAGTTGAAACAGTTTTTGATCAGGCTATTGGAGACATATTTGTAGCTAGAGTAGCTGGAAATTTTGAAAATTCAGATATTTTAGGAAGTTTAGAGTATTCTTGTAAAGTTGCTGGAAGTAAATTAGTACTGGTGTTAGGTCATGAATCTTGTGGTGCTGTAAAGGCAGCATGTGATGGAGTGGAACTTGGTAATATAACACACTTATTGAGTAATATTTTACCTGCAGTTCATCAGTCTGCTGAAGAAGTAGAAGGTGAGGCAAATTCTTCTAACAAAATATTTGTTGCAAAAACAGTAGAAAACAATGTAAAATTAACTATTGATCGCATTCGTATTAAGAGCCCAATACTAAAAGAAATGGAAGACAATGGTGAAATAGCTATTGTTGGAGGTGTGTACAGTTTACATACAGGAAAAGTAGAAATGCTTTAAATTACAGTTTATAAATAAGTTAAAAGCCATTCTTTTAAGAATGGCTTTTTTTATACTTTATTTTCGGAAGTGTTTTCCTCTTCTATTTCACTTTTTATAATATTTGGAAAAATCATTGGTGCTAAAGATTTTACAGGTTCATAAAGAACACTTTCTTCTAAATCATCTTGTCCCATAAAAGAAAGAGTTTTATTCAGTTTATTAAATACTATTAATAGTACGCTTAAAATTAAACCAATTTTGAGCACACCAAAAATACCACCTAAAAGCTTATTTAAAATACCCAAAGTAGCAAAGTCAGCTAACTTTGTTAATGCTTTTCCAGCCAAACTAATTGCTAGAACAATAATTACAAAAGTTATGGCGAAAGCTACAATATTAATAGTTTTTTCACTCCAATTTAGTTTAGATTCTAGGATTTCAGCGGCAAATCCACTAAAGTGAATGGCTCCATATACACCTAAAACTAAAGCTAATAAAGAAGCTATTTCAACAAATAGACCTTTCATGGCACCACGAATGAGCCCAAATAGTAATAAGGCTCCTAAAACAATATCAATGATATTCATAATTATAGCTGTTTAAGCAAATATAAATTAACTTTACTAATTTTATAACGAAAGAGATGGTGGATAAATTATGGCACGAGACGAACAATTAAAGGAACGCTGGGATATATTGACAGAAAAACTATCAAAACAATTTGCTGATGGTGATACTTTAGACTTAGATTCAATTATATATTTAATAGGTGTTCAAGAACTTGGTCAACTTCATCGTGTATATAAAAAAGACCACAAGCTAGACTTGATGCATATTGCAATTTGCAAACTTTTGACACCATATGGTTTTTATGAGTTTGATTTTGTTGACGATGATGGCTGGCCACACTATAAGGTTAAAGAACAATTACCTCATCTCAAAGCAGGTGAACAAAGTATACTTATGAAGGAGGCTATTGTGAACTATTTTGTTGAAACAGAGTATATCGACTAAGAATTTTTAAATTTGCGGTCTGAAATTAAGACAGAATGATAGATAAGTTAAAAGAACTCATTGCAGAAGCTGAAGCATTTTCTGCTCAGTCAAAAGATGAAGTTGAAGCGTTTAGAATTAAATTCCTTGGTTCTAAAGGTCTTTTAAAACAATATTTTGCTGAGTTTAAAAACGTAGCAAACGAGCAAAAGAAGGAATTTGGCCAAACTATAAATCAGTTAAAGAAAACGGCTGAAGATAAGGTAAATGCTTTAAATGATGCTTTAGAACAACAAGATGAAGATAAAGGTATTTATGGTGATTTATCACGTCCTGGTGACCCTATAGCTTTAGGTGCTCGCCATCCAATTTCAATTGTTAAAAATCAGATTATAGATATATTCTCACGCATAGGATTCAATGTAAGTGAAGGTCCTGAAATTGAAGACGATTGGCATAATTTTACAGCGCTTAATTTACCTGAATATCATCCGGCCAGAGATATGCAGGATACGTTTTTTATTCAGACTGATCCGGATATTTTATTACGTACACATACAAGTTCTGTTCAGGTGCGATATATGGAAAATAATAAACCTCCAATTCGTACAATTTCTCCAGGAAGAGTTTACAGAAATGAAGCTATATCGGCGCGTTCGCACTGTTTTTTCCATCAGGTAGAAGGATTATACATTGATAAAGATGTTAGTTTTGCAGACTTAAAACAAACACTTCAATATTTCACAACCGAAATGTTTGGTAAGTCAAAAATTAGATTGCGTCCTTCATATTTCCCATTTACTGAACCGAGTGCTGAGGTTGATGTTTATTGGGGACTCGAAACAGAGACCGATTATAAAATGACCAAGGGAACAGGTTGGTTAGAAATAATGGGATGTGGTATGGTAGATCCAAATGTATTGGAAAACTGCGGTATAGACTCTAAGGAATATTCTGGTTTCGCCTTCGGTATGGGAATAGACCGTATTGCTTTATTGCTTCATCAAATTAGTGATATTCGTCTGTTAAGCGAGAACGATATTCGTTTTCTCGAGCAGTTTAAATCAGCATTGTAATTTGTGAGAAAGGACATTGAAATCCCAGAAGTAAAAAACGTATTTGTTGCTGTTGTTAAAGAGGAGCATTTAGAGTATAAAACTAAGGATTGGAATGTCTATATCATTAATGATAGCGACGATGATTTAGATACAGTTCTCATAGTATCAAAAGGATACTCGGATAAAAATATTACTCCACCAATGCGTCACACTTTGAAGATGCTTCCATCAAGAAGTTACGCAAAGATTGAATATTTACAAGAAGCAGTTTTAGGATTGAATAATGAGTTTAAGGTAACGTTTTTTAAGGGCAACCAAATGTTTGATAAAACGTATTTGTTTAGGAAGAATACTATTAATGAAAGGGCCTTGCAAACTATTCCATTAATGCATTTAAAAGGAGTTTTGATAAAGTAGATTCTCTTAATCTAGGTGGTCCGTTAGTTTCTTAAAGACTTTTTTAGGATTTTTGTTTTCGTACAAAATTGCATTAACCGCATTTATAATTGGTAAACGCGTTTTATTGGTGTTTTTGTCATTCAATAATTTTGCACTTTTTGTGGCGTAATAACCCTCTGACACCATATTCATTTCCATCATTGCAGATTTAACCGTATAACCTTTACCAATCATATTGCCAAACATTCTATTTCTAGAGAATGTAGAATACCCAGTCACCAATAAATCTCCTAAATATGCTGAATTATTGATATTCCGTTTCATTTTGTGCATTTTCTTTATAAAACGTTTCATTTCGCGTATTGAATTGCTCATTAAAACACTTTGAAAATTATCTCCATATCCCAATCCATGTGCAATCCCAGCTGCTATTGCATATATATTCTTTAACATTACAGCATATTCTACACCTATGATGTCATCGCTAATTTTTGTTTTGATATAATAGCTTGTTAAACTATTGGCAATGGTCTGAGCCTTGTTAGCATCTACACAAGATATTGTAAGGTAAGATAACCGTTCTAACGCTACCTCTTCCGCATGACATGGTCCCGCAATCACCGCAATATTTTCAAAAGGTATTTTATAGATATTATGGAAATGTTCACCAACTAATAAGCCCGATTCAGGGATTATACCTTTTACCGCAGAAACGATTGTTTTTTGACTTATGTCTACTTTTAATTTTTTGAGTTCAGAATCCATAAAAGCCGACGGGATAGCAAAAATTAAAATATCTGCCCACTCAGTAATTTCGTTAATGTCGTTACTTAGCTTCAATTGATCTGATTGAAACTCCACTGAACTTAAATAACTAGGATTATGTTGTTCTTTATTTAAGTGATCTTTTATATAGGCACTACGCATATACCAACTAACCTCATCTAAATTTTCACATAGCATTTTTACTATAGCGGTAGCCCAACTTCCTGCACCAAAAACAGCATATCTAGTTGTTTCACTCATATAATTATCATCTGTTAATTGCATCAAAAATAAGGAAAGTTTGGTGGATAGTCTAATGTTATTATTAGTGAGACTAAGTCAATAAATATTTATGATTTAAAGGATTTAAACATCAATTTTTCAAATTGTAAAATGAGTAATTTCAGTTTTTGGCACAGGTTTTGAATTTAACAATGTAATAAACTTAAAACAGTTGAATTATGAAGACATTGAAATTACTTTTAGGTTTTGCATTGAGTGCAACTTTATTTACTTCCTGTTATACAGACGAGGTAGTAATATTGGATAACAATCCAGGAGTATCATTAAATCAATTATTGAATTCTTATGAATTGTGGTATGTTGATATTAATCAAACTCAAGGTTATGGTGAAACCCCATTTTTACAAATTGCTTTTACACTTTCGTTTAGAAACGGAACTCTTTTTGCTAATAATAATCTTGTAGATTTTGGTGTTCAAGGCAATGGCTTTGGAGTCCCTATCGGAAATTATGTGGCATATGATATGATATTAGATGTAGATCATATAATTGACGGATTTGATAGTTTTGATGTGTATCAAATCAATAACAATACAATTGAACTTTATAATCCATTTAACGATACGTCTTATTTTTTAAGAGGTTATCAGAGAAACAATTTTGACTATGATTTTATATTCTATGATAACATCCATTATTTTTTACAGGAGTATGAGGCATGGGAAAAGGTTTACACTAGCGATTATGGAGCTTTAAATGAGTTTGATAACGAGTACTATCTTCAGTTTTTGTCTGGTGGCAATGATTCTACATTTAGAAGCTCTCAAGATGTAAATATTTACGACCCAAATAATATTTACTGGGATTATATTGGAGTGTATGGCGTTGGAGATGTATCAGGAAATATGTATCTAAAAACTTTAACTCTAGATTATGATTTCTTCGACAATGAATTCTTTGAACTAAGCGTTATCAATGATGGGGCCATTGAGTTACTTCACCCAAGCTCAGGAACAATTTATGAGTTTGAAGGAAAAGGATACATACCTTATTACAGAAGTTCTGATACACAAGGTAGAGTAACAAAAGAGGTAGATAAGCCTAAAAAGAGAAAACAAAAAACATCTAAGGTAGATAACTCTAGAGAAAATACAAGAAGCTAAATTTTGGTTGGTTATTTAGTTTCAAAACGCTCAGATAAAACACTTGGTTTTACTGAGCGTTTTTTGCTGTGTTGTTATATTTTCATAATTTCGTTAATACCTTAATTAAAAAAATGGGCGATAAAATACCAACATTAAAATCCAGATTTAAAGGATTTATTCTTAAAATAGTAATTGGCGTTTTAGTGCTAACATGCTTAGCGATATGGACTTGCTCTTGGACCTATTCTAGCGGTATACGTGCTGGGCAATTAATAAAATTCAGTAAAAAAGGAATTTTTTTTAAAACTCATGAAGGTGAACTGAATTTAGGAGGCTTGAGAATGGGGGAATCTAACAATGGTTTACGAGGTAATTTATGGGAGTTTTCTGTTTTAGATACAGATGTATTAAATAAACTTGAAGACGCTGAAGGAAAAAGAGTAAAACTAAGTTATAAAGAACGTTTTAAAGCTATGCCTTGGCAGGGTGATACAAATTATTTTGTGACAGATGTGGAAATTATAAATTCTCAATAAGTACTTCTAGATCTTCAAATGCATAAGGCTTAGCCATTATAATTTTATCTTCACTTAGTAAAAAATACATTGGTGTAGCCGCTATCCCATAAGTCTTAACAATAGGGTTTTCCCATTTGCCTAAACCAATGACATGTGTAAAATCTGGATATTTTTCTATTTCCTTTGTCCAGTCAATAGAATCGTTTTCAAGACCAAAGGCAACCACTTCAATATTAGATTTGTTTGTTACAAGTTCTTTTACTTTTGGTAATTCCTTTAAACAATGACCACAGCCACTGCTCCAAAATACAAGCAGGTAATACTCGGAACCTTCAAGACTATGCAGATCTGATGTGCTATCTTTTGATTTAATGTCAAAATTTGGTGCCTTTGTGCCAATTGAGGTGTTTTTATATGAAATTATTGATTCTGCTAAAACTATGTTACCTGTGGCATTTGCCAAATCCAATAAGTACATGTCTGTAATATAATTGGTCAATTCATGATTTTCTAAATTTACAAACCGTTGCCATAATATTTTAAGTAGCGTTGTTTTAATTTCTGAATTATCACTTCCAATAGCTTTGGCAACATCATCTACATGCGATTTAAATGTGTCATTGCTTGGGTTTTGCTCCATGTTAAAGACATATGCTGTAATTCTGTCCACTAAAAATGAAGAACTTTGCAATAGGTAATTACTAAAATCTATTTGGTTTAGATAATGCTTTTTTAAATTATTGGAATAGGTACTTACATCCTGGTATTCCGATGGGATGTAAGGTCTGTTCGCAAGAATAAAAGAAGATACAAGTTTATCACGTGCTAAATCTTCATACCCTTTTTGTGTGTCTTTTAAAGTTTTAAAAATTGCATTAAATCCTTCCTCGTCTTTTACATTTTTTGTGTAATAATTACTAATGGTGATATTCACCATTTCCATACTTTTTAAATACGAATTCCAAAGTTTATTTTCTTCAGAATATTTAAATTCTACCCCTTTTTCATAACTAAAGTTGAAATCAACAGACTCCTTACCATCATAGATAAAATCAAAATTGTTTTCTTCTGGTGGAATAGCATATACAATTTTATATATTCCTGGAGTTACGGTTTCATTGAGTGGTATTTCAAAACGACCTAAGCTATCAAGTTTTCCACTATCTACATAATCAGCACCCTCTGGTGAAGCCTTGTATAAAAAAGCATATGTAAAATCTTTTGAAGGGGAAAATGTACCAGAAACACTTTGGGAATAACCCAAGAATGGTAGAACAATAAAAGCAAGGATTAATTTTTTCATGTTGTAAATATGTCTTCTGCGATAAGGTTTCAATAATTACGCCAATTATAATGTTTTCTAAATTTTTTTAGATCGAACACTTTCAATAAAAACCGTTGCAAGTATTAATGAGCCACCAACAAATGTATGTAATGTTGGTATTTCATTCAAGAAAAAGTAAGCTATAATAATTCCAAATACTGGTTGTGCACTCCCAATTATACTTGCTGTACTCGCTTTAAAGTATTTAAGACTATTTATAAAAAGAGTATGACCAATCGCAGTTGTTAATAATGCAAGAAGCAATACATATGGATATTGTGTTTTTATATTTGAACTCTCCAAAAAATAAAGACTAGGCATTAAAACAATAGCAAGAATTCCTACTTGATAAAACATTAACATGGTGCCATTGTAGTTTGTTGCATGTGTTTTTAAGATAAGAATCCTTATTGAGTAACAAACTGCCGAGAGAACTCCCAAGAGAACACCTTGAAGCTGATTACTTTTAAGGTCAAATTCTGGTGCAAGAATAAAGATGCCAATTAACACAATAATACCCAATAAAACATGCATTGGATCGAATTTTATTCTTGTAAAAATTGGTTCTAGTAAGGCTATAATCACAGGGAATGTAAATAATGACAGCATCCCAATTGCTACATTAGATAGTTTTAAAGCATAGAAATAGGTAATCCAATGTGCTCCCATAAATATGGAAGCTAAAAAAAAAGTCCATCGATCTCGACCACTATTAACCTTTAAACTAATCTTTTTGGCTAAACAGAATAGTAATAAAAACACACCTGCTAAGGCAGATCGCCACCAAATAATTATTGGAGTTGGTAATTCAATAAATTTTCCTAGGGCACCTGAGGTACTAATAAATATTGTTGCTACTGTTAGCCACAATAAGTGATTTATGTGGCTTTTATCACTCATTTACATTAGTTAATGTTTCTAAAGCTTGTTTTATGGACTTTACATTTTCAAAAGTGAAAAGTAAACGTAAACCATTTCTGGTTTTTTTCTCTTTCATTTTACACTTTCCGGCATTTAATTGAACAAACTGTAATACCTTGGAAAAAGCGTCGCTTTGATAGAATTGACTTTGCTGATCTTGTATAAAATAGCCTATAAGTCTACCTTGTTTCATTATCAGTTTTTCTATTCCCATCTTTACTGCCACCCACTTTAAACGAACGCTATTAAATAAATCGGATACCTGGACTGGTACTTCTCCAAATCTATCAACAATTTCAGACTCAAATTTTTGCAGTTCTTCTTCTGTCTTTATTTCATTGAGCTTGGTGTAAAGATTAAACCGTTCTGTAATGTTGTTAACGTAGTCATCTGGGAAAAGCAATTCAAAATCAGTATCTATAGTTATATCCTTAACGTATTGTTTTAGTTTACCATCATTTTTATATAAATCTGCAAACTCAGATTCTTTTAATTCCTCAATTGCTTCATTTAAAATCTTTTGATAGGTGTCAAATCCAATATCATTAATAAAACCACTTTGTTCACCTCCTAGCAAATCACCAGCACCTCTGATTTCAAGATCTTTCATGGCAATATTGAATCCACTACCCAGTTCTGTAAACTGCTCCAAAGCGGTAATACGTTTTCTTGCATCTGTTGTCATTGCAGAATATTCTGGTGTAATGAAATAACAAAAGGCTTTTTTATTGCTACGTCCAACACGACCTCTCATCTGATGAAGGTCACTCAACCCAAAATTATTGGCGTTATTGATAAATATTGTATTGGCATTTGGGACATCCAAACCACTTTCTACAATTGTTGTACTAACTAATACGTCAAATTCACCATTCATAAAGGCCAACATTAGTTCCTCTAATTTTTTACCATCTAATTGGCCATGGCCAATACCGATTTTTGCATCAGGGACTAATCGCTGAATCATACCAGCAACCTCTTTTATATTTTCAATTCTATTATGAATAAAAAAGACTTGACCGCCACGTTGTATTTCATAGCTGATAGCATCTCTAATTGTATCCTCATTAAACCTTATAACATGACTTTCTATAGGGTAACGATTTGGTGGAGGTGTTGTAATTACAGACAGATCTCTCGCTGCCATTAAACTAAATTGAAGTGTTCTAGGAATTGGTGTTGCGGTTAGGGTTAATACATCAACATTTTCCTTAATTGTCTTTAGTTTTTCTTTTACTGCGACACCAAATTTTTGTTCTTCATCAACAATAAGCAAACCTAAATCTTTGAATTTTACGGATTTATTTGCGAGTTGATGCGTTCCTATTATAATATCTATACTACCCTTTTCTAACCCTTCTAGGGTCTCTCTTTTTTGCTTTGCTGTTCTAAAGCGGTTAACATAATCTACTGTTACTGGGAAATCTTTTAATCGCTCAGTAAACGTTCTGTAATGTTGATACGCTAATATTGTCGTAGGAACTAACACAGCCACTTGTTTGCCATTATCTACTGCTTTAAAAGCAGCTCTAATAGCAACCTCAGTTTTACCAAACCCAACATCACCACAGACTAAACGGTCCATTGGTCTTTCACTTTCCATATCAGCTTTAATGTCTGCTGTAGAGGAGGTCTGATCTGGTGTGTCTTCATAAACAAAAGATGCTTCAAGTTCATGTTGCATATAACTGTCCTGTGCGTACTGAAACCCTTTTTTTAGTTTTCGTTTTGCATATAGTTTAATTAGGTTAAATGCAATCTCTTTTACACGAGATTTAGTTTTTTGTTTAAGGTTTTTCCAAGCTTTACTACCTAATTTATAGATTTTAGGTGGCTTTCCGTCCTTACCGTTAAACTTGGTTATTTTATGTAGCGAGTGAATACTCAAATAAAGAATATCACGCTCACCGTAAACCAATTTTATGGCTTCTTGCTTTTTACCTTCAACCATAATTTTTTGCAAACCACCAAACTTACCAATACCATGATCAATATGCGTTACATAATCTCCAACCTCTAAATTGGTTAACTCTTTTAGGGTTATAGCCTGCTTTTTTGCATAACCGTTTTTTAAATGGAATTTGTGATAGCGATCAAAGATTTGATGATCAGTATATACCGCAATTTTTTGTTCCTCATCAATAAAACCCTGGTATAATGAAACCACAATGGTTTTATAATGAACCTGCTCTTCAACATCATCAAAAATGTCATGAAATCGTTTTGCTTGTTGCTCGCTAACACAAGCAATGTAGTTTACTATTCCATTGGAGTGATTTTCGTTTAAATCTTCAATTAATAGATTAAAATGTTTGTTAAAAGCGGGTTGAGGTTTGGTTTTAAAGTCTATTACTTTACCATCCATAATCGATGAAGACCCAAACTCCACTAAATTATATTCCAAGAATTGTCTCTTAAGCAATTCAGAATTGCAGAATAATTCGGAAGGAGAGGCGTGTTTTATTTCACTTGATAATTCCTTAAATGCATCTTCAGCTTTTATGTAGAAATCATCAATTCTAGAGAATAAAAGTGAGCTATTCTTTGAGAAAACTACTGTTTTAGAAGAAATATATTTTAGAAAGCTTTCACGCTTCTCTTCAATAAATTTATTAGCAACATTTGGGATTATACTGACCTTCTTAATACGTTCTGTGGAGAGTTGGGTTTCTACATCAAATGTCCTAATACTATCAACTTCATCCCCAAAAAACTCAATCCGGTAGGGTTCATCATGAGAAAATGAGAAAACATCGACAATACCACCTCTTACGGAAAATTCTCCAGGTTCTGTCACAAAATCAACACGCTTAAACTTATATTCAAAAAGCACTTCGTTAACAAAATCTATACTCAATTCATTTCCAACGGAAATTTTAAGAGTGTTTTTCTCAAGCTCTTTTTTGGTTACTACTTTTTCAAAAAGTGCATCAGGATAAGTAACTATTACGGCAGGTTTTCTTCTAGAGTTAATACGGTTTAGAACCTCTGCTCTTAATAATACATTGGCGTTATTTGTTTCTTCAATTTGATAAGGTCTTCTGTAACTACCAGGATAAAACAGTACATCTTTATCATTAATAAGTTGTTCTAAATCGTTGAGGAAATATGCAGCTTCTTCTTTATCATCAAAAATCAATAAAAATGGTTTGTCAGCAGATTTAAAGGTTTCGGACAATACATATGAAAATGAAGATCCTACCAACCCTTTGAGGTGCGTATTAGCTTCAGTATGGGCAATAGCATTTCTGAGATTTTGCACTTGCAAAGTCTCTGCATATGTTTTGGAAATTAATGCTTTGCTCAAGTTCCTTTATTTGAAGGTGCAAATATAAAATTTTTGAGCTGTTCTGTAATGATAAATTCTAGGAATAGAATTATATTTGTAGGCACATTAACTAAAGACTATTAAACCTATTTTTATGTCCATTTCAGATTTATACGATAACGAATTTAGAAAGCGAAATAAAGACCATTTTGGAGCTATTGTAAGAGTTGCTATGAGTGATGGTGTAATCTCGGAGGAGGAAAAAGAATTTCTAAATCGATTAGCAGACAGATTAAATATCAGTGAGCATGATTACAAAAGAATAATGAAGGATTATGAATCTCACCCTGTAAATCCACCAGTATCCTATGACCACAGATTAGAACGTTTATTCGATCTTGCTAGAATGGTAGCGGCAGATAAAATACATCAAGAAGAAGAAAAGAAAATATTAAGAAAATTCTGTGTTGCACTTGGTTTTCATGCTATTAACGTAAAGTATATAACGGATAAAGCACTAGAATTAGTTAGCCAAGGTCATGATTTAGACGAATTTATTGATGGTATAAAAAATATGAATCAATAATAATCAATACACTTAATTAAAAAGCGAGCAATTAGCTCGTTTTTTTATGCGTTGCGCATAAATTCCTCAGCCTTTTCTACCATATTTTTACTTCCACAAATAAAAGGGACACGTTCGTGTAATTCTGTCGGTTCAATATCCATTATCCTAGTAAAACCATCGCTGGCTTTACCATTGGCTTGTTCTGCTAAAAAAGCCATTGGGTTACATTCATATAACAGACGTAACTTACCGTTCATGTTTTTTGAACTCTTAGGATACATGTAAATTCCCCCTTTAATCATATTCCTATGAAAGTCTGAAACTAGAGAACCAATATATCTGGAAGTATAAGGTCTGTCCTCTTCTTCTTTCTGACAATATTTTATAAAGTCTTTAATTCCTTTTGGGAAGTGTATATAGTTACCCTCATTTACCGAATAGATTTGACCATCTTCTGGGAATTGCATATTTGGGTGAGATAAATAAAACGAACCTATGGCTGGATTCAGGGTAAACCCATTAACACCATCTCCAGTGGTATATACTAACATTGTTGATGTTCCATAAATAACATACCCAGCTGCAACTTGTTGATTTCCTTTTTGAAGAAAATCTTCAATAGTCACAGGAGTACCAACTGGTGTTACACGCCTGTAAACAGAGAAAATGGTACCTACAGAAACGTTTACATCAATATTAGATGAACCATCTAGAGGGTCAATTAAAACAATATACTTGTTTTGATGGTTTTCATCTTGACTGTTTATAGCTACAAAATCATCCTCTTCTTCACTTGCAATACCACAAACAATGTTTCTTTTTGTCATAGTTTGGATAAACTTCTCATTAGCATATACATCTAATTTTTGCTGATTTTCCCCTTGTATATTGGTGTCACCAACTGCACCTATAATATCAACAAGACCTGCTTTATTAACCTCGTGGTTAACCACTTTAGCCGCTAGTCTTATAGAATTTATTAATCTAGAGAGTTCTCCAGAGGTATATTTAAATGAGGACTGATTTTCAATAATAAACTCACCGAGAGTTTGATTAGTATGAGACATGAAGCATTAAATTGAATAATTGACACAAATATCGTATTATTTTACAAACTATAACGTTTTCGTAAATTAAATTAATTGTTATGTAACGTTAGTTTTGAATTATATTTGAGTTCTTTTAAGATAAGTATGTACCAACCAAGATTAGCAACAATAAAAGATATGCCAAGAGTTTTAGAACTCATCAATGAATTGGCAATTTTTGAGAAAGAACCTGATGCAGTTGAGGTTACTTTAAAAGATCTGAAGAATGATGGTTTTGGTGCACACCCAAAATTCACATGTTTTGTTGTAGAAATTAATAATGAAGTTGAAGGCATAGCCCTTGTATATCCAAGGTATTCAACATGGAAAGGTGAAGTTATTCATTTAGAAGACCTCATGGTAAGTGAGTCTTGTAGAGGATTAGGGCTTGGGACAATATTGTTAGATGAAGTAGTGAAATATGCAAAAAGTCTAAATGTAAAACGTGTGAGTTGGGAGGTTTTAGACTGGAACGAACCGGCAATTAAATTTTACGAAAGTAAAGGCGCAAAAATAATGCGAGACTGGGATGTTGTTCAATTAGATGAAGAAGCTATTGGTAATTATTTAAAGAATTTATAATGCAAGTTTATAAGTTTGGTGGTGCTTCTGTTAAGGACGCGGAAGGTGTAAGAAACGTTGCAAAAGTATTGAACACAACAGGCTATGAAAACACACTTGTTGTGGTTTCTGCGATGGGCAAAATTACCAATGCCTTAGAATTGGTTGTTAAAAATTATTTTGATAATAAAGCTGAATTACAGAGTGCAATTCACGATGTGATTAAATACCACAATGAAATTATTTTAGAATTATTTGAGAATGACAGACATAATATTTTTAATGTAGTTAAATCATTGTTTGATGAACTTACATTATTCTTTAAAAATAATAAATCACCAGACTACAATTTTGTTTATGACCAAACCATAGGATTTGGTGAACTTGTTTCTACTACAATAATTAGCTATTATTTGAATGAAATTGGGTTAAAAAATAAATGGATCGATGTCAGGGAATATATAAAAACAGATAATTACTACAGAAGAGCCAATGTTAATTGGGAAACGACTCAAGCAAATATTTCGTCGAAGTTTGATGCTAAAAAACTGAATATTACCCAAGGATTTTTAGGTAGTGATACTAATAATTTTACAACTACATTAGGCAGAGAAGGAAGTGATTATACTGCGGCTATTTTTGCATATTGTTTAAACGCAAATAGCGTTACTATTTGGAAAGATGTACCTGGCGTTTTAAATGCAGACCCAAGGTATTTTGAAAATACTCAATTATTGCATCAAATATCTTATAGAGAAGCTATTGAGCTCGCTTTTTATGGAGCCTCCGTAATTCATCCCAAAACATTACAGCCTTTGCAAAGAAAAGAAATTCCATTGTTTGTAAAATCATTTCTAAACCCTAAAAATGATGGAACAAAAGTTTCGAAGGGTAAAGTACTAGATCCAGAAATCCCTTGTTTTATTGTAAAGAAAAATCAAACACTTATTTCGTTATCATCTTTAGATTTCTCATATATAGTCGAGGAAAATATCAGTGATATATTCAATTTATTACACCTATATAAAATGAAAGTTGATGTCATACAAAATTCCGCCATAAGTTTTTCCGTTTGTGTAGATAATATTTATGATAATCTTGAAAAGCTGTTACAACACTTAAAGGCAAAATTTAAAGTAACGAGTTATGACAATGTTAGTCTTTATACAATAAGACATTATAACAATGATGCAATAACTGAATTAGAAAACGGCAAAACAGTTTTATTGAAACAATTAACACAGCAGACAGTTCAAATTGTCACTAAATAAATAGTTATTACATTTGTTTTATGGGTAAATCAACCGAAATTGGATTAGTGACTGCTAAGGAAGTAGCCAAGGCGATTAATGCCGATAAATATGGTTTTTTGGGTACTTTTTTCGGTTGGATTTTAATGAAAGTCCTTAAAATTTCTACACTCAATAGAATTTATAAGCGCAATAAGCACCTGAGTAAACTCGAGTTTCTTGACAGTATATTAGATGAATTTCAGATTAAATTTGAAATACCTGAAGAAGATATGAAACGACTTCCAAAGGAAGGACCATTTATTACGATATCCAATCATCCCTTGGGTGGAATTGACGGTATTTTACTTTTAAAATTGATGCTGGAGCAACGCAGTGATTTTAAAATTATCGCAAACTTTCTGTTGCATAGAATAGAACCATTAAAGCCCTTTATTATGCCTGTCAATCCATTTGAGGATAGAAAGGACGTAAAAAGTAGTGTTTCAGGATTCAAAAATGCCATTCTTCACTTAAGGGAAGGTAGTCCACTTGGTGTTTTTCCAGCTGGTGAAGTTTCAACTTACAGAGATGGTAAGTTGGTAGTTGACAAACCATGGGAAGAAGCTGCCATGAAGCTTATCCAAAAAGCAGAAGTCCCTGTTGTACCCATATATTTTCATGCTAAGAACAGTAGATTGTTTTATAGGCTTTCAAAAATAAGTGACACATTAAGAACAGCGAAGTTACCTTCAGAATTACTTACTCAAAAACGCAGAGTGATTAAAGTTAGAGTGGGAAGGGCAATTTCTGTTAAAGATCAAAATGAACATGAAAGTTTAAGTGAATTTTCAGAGTTTTTAAGACGAAAGACCTACATGCTTTCAAAAACATTTGAAGACAAGCCAAAGATATTAGATAATATAAAGTCTACAGTTAAAGTGCCGAAGCCTCCTAAACGAATTGTAACACCTATAGATTCAGGAGTTATGATGGATGAATTAAACTTCTTAAGGGAGAAGGATTGCAGATTATTACAAAGTAAAGATTATGAGGTGTATTTAGCCTGCGCAGCAGACATACCTAATATTCTTCGCGAAATTGGGCGACTGAGAGAAATAACCTTTAGAGAAGTTGGTGAGGGGACAAACAATGCCATAGATTTAGACGCTTTTGATACGTATTACCATCATATGTTTTTATGGGATTGTAGTAAGCAATTACTTGTTGGTGCTTATAGAATGGGACTTGGTTCAAAGATATTTGAACGTTTTGGGATAAATGGATTTTATCTTCAGGATTTATTTCGATTTGAACCAGAGCTCTATAAAATGATGAGCCAGTCCATAGAAATGGGACGAGCCTTTATCATAAAAGAATACCAACAAAGGCCAATGCCGTTATTTTTGCTGTGGAAGGGTATAGTGCACACAACCCTAAGATTTCCTGAGCATAAATACTTAATAGGTGGCGTCAGTATTAGTAATAAATTTTCGAACTTTTCTAAAAGTTTAATGATTGAATTTATGAAGTCTCATTATTACGACCCGTATGTAGCACAATATGTTCATCCAAAGAAAGAATTTAAGGTGAAACTTAAGGATGCAGACAAGGATTTTGTTTTTGATTCTACAGAAGCTGATTTAAATAAGTTTGATAAAATAATTGATGAGGTAGAGCCTGGAGCATTAAGGCTTCCTGTTCTATTAAAAAAGTACATTAAGCAAAACGCTAAACTAGTTGCATTTAATGTTGATCCATTATTTAATAATGCAGTAGACGGTCTTATGTATATTAAGATTGCAGATTTACCGGAAAGCACGGTGAGACCTGTTATGGAAGAGTTTCAGGCTGAGTTAGAACGTAAATTTATGAAAAGTGAAAAAGAGAATAGGGCGCATTAAAAAAATTGAATAGAATTACTCTATTACTAAAAATATCTTTGGATTTAATTGTATCAGTTTCGCTCTTTTATCTCTTGGGTCAGTCTTATAGATGAAGACTTCAATTTTCATGTCACTTAAAATATTCTGAATTTTTTTCGTTATGCTCTCCAAGATAATCTTTCTATTTTTTCTGCTTGTTTCATAACTATTATCTGAAACGTTAGTAACATCTAGTAATCTATTATAAGGAACGAAAGAATCTTTAAATTCTGCAATTAGAAATAATATATCTAATTCTTTTTCATCAAGAATAGATAACCTGTCACTTTTATATATAATAGTTTCATCCTTAATATTTACTATTACATATTTTTCCGTTTTTCGTTTTTTATTTAAAAAGTATAAAACAGTAAATATCAAAGTAGATATTATAAAAATCAATACAAATGGAAAAAGATTAAAGATTTTTTCATCATAGATAGGAAAACGTTCGGCGTTTTATGGTATTGTGTATATTACATCATCAATGAATTTATAGAACAGTTCATTTGTTTTCCTTTCAACTGTTGGAGTTAAATAAAGTAACAGTAACTTATTATTTGCCTTTGTTAGAATTTTAGTTCTTTTACTTGCCAAATAGTTAAAACTTTGATCCTTTACTGTGATATAAGTATTATTTTTTAAATCAAATAATATCAAACGATCAGGCTTATCTAAAGCCTTCCCCGAAACTTTATGTAATACATGTTTACTAAAATCATTTCTATGATAAGAACGTAAGTCGGTAGCTTTGTCAATATTTGAGACTCCTAATCTATAAAATGTCCATGTTTTTAAGTCTAGACGATACCACACAAAATCCTCATCATATTTGAGGGATTCACTTACAACAAAATAAATTTCATCTCCAATTTTTTTATGAATTAGATCATTTGATATATACCTAGGTACTTCCCCGGTGGTTGTTTTAAGATACCAATCCCCAGTTTTAAAATTAAATTGTGTCAATATATTCTTATGAGTAAATAAGCCATACCCTCCTAACAAATAAATTTCATCATTGTAAACAAATGAAATACTACCATGTTGATTATGATGCGTAAATGAATTGTCTATGCGCTTAAATTCACGGTTATAATATTTAACAACAATGCCACCACTATCTTCAACAAGATATGTCGTGTCTTTTATTTGCAGTGGTGTTAAATTAATTAACTGGGATTTATCTAAATCAAGCGACTTGAAGGTATACGGTTGTTTATTAATTCCCCTAAGTATAGTAGAGTCATTTTTTATTATAATTGGCTCATTAAATTGATGATCCCAAAATCCAAATTTCTTTTGAGCAAATGACGTGAAGCACCATAGGACGTAAAGAATAATAAATAGTTTTATTTTCATTTCAACATTTATTATCAGAAGATACTTTAAAAAAAAATCCTCCAATATATTTTGGTGATTTAATTTCCAAATTATACGGGAAACTATGGTTTCCCATAAAAAAATGCTTTTTTTTCCTAAAGAAAATTAAATTCACGCAACAATTACTAGTCAATAAATCTTGAATCTTAATAGGCAATTTTGAATAATTCAAAATTCAACACCTTAGTTTTTATTTATTTTTTTATTCAATTTGAAAGTAGATTCGATTGCTCATACGCTGTTCTGTTAAAAACAAGTAAAATTTGTTTTCTATATGTGTAAAAATTATTGCTTTTTAAAACCTGTTCTTCTCAGTTTGTGTTTAATTACAAACATTGTATTAAGTCAAAATTCTGTTACCGATGTAGATGGGAATGTTTATAATTATTCCACCTACGGAACACAAATATGGACCATTCAAAATGCTGCTATGGAAACCTATCGTGATGGAACACCCATTCCTCAGGTTACGGATTTTACTACTTGGGAAAATTCAACAACTGGGGCCTGTTGCTACTACAACAATGACCCAACTAAAGGCAAGCTCTACAATTGGTATGCCGTAGCTGGAATACATGACAATGACCCCAATACACCAAATAAGGAATTCGCACCACAGGGATGGAAAGTGCCCAGTGATCAGGACTGGACAACATTAGAGGAATATCTCATAGCTAATGGATATAATTATGATGGGACAACCACAGGTAATAAAATAGCAAAAGCGTTGGCCTCCAGTACATTGTGGAATAGTTCAACCATTACTGGTGCAGTTGGAAACAATCAAAACTTAAATAATAGCAGTGGATTTAATGCACTTCCTACAGGTGACAGGTTGTCGGGTAATTTTAGTGATCAAGGAGGTAAAGCACATTTTTGGACGAGCTCAGAAAACCTGACAAATGGAGCCTATGGAAGGTCTATCAGGAGTGATCAAATTGACATAATAAGAGGTAATGGGGGTAATAAATACTATGGAAATGCTGTTCGATTTATTCAAGCCGATTGCCAAATTTCAGCTAGCGCCACAGAGGTTTGTGCTGGTGAGAGTGTCACACTAACTGCAATTTCAAATACTGGCTCAGCTGATCTCTGCGATTTACCAGCTTCGCTTCAGACTGATTTAGTCGGTTATTGGCCATTTTGTGGTAATGCGAATGATGAGAGTGGTAACGGAAACAATGGCACAGTGAATGGAGCAACCCTAACTACGGATCGTTTTGGCAATACGGATAGTGCCTATCTTTTTGATGGGAGCACATCGATTATAAATCTGCCCGAAATTAGCCCTGACATTGGAACTCCGGGCACTGTAACAACATATTCGATGTGGTTTAAAGGAAACGCACCGATACAAGGAGGCGGTTCAAATGGTCAAATTCTATCAGCAAAATCTCCAACTACTAATGACTTCTATATAAGATTTGAAGTAACATATGTTGGAGATCATTTCTTGAAAGTATACTACAGAATGCCAACAGAAAGTGATGAGCCTTTTTCTTTATTTGAAAATTCGTCGCCTACTTGGCATAATATTATAGTCGAGATAAATAGTGTAACAGGAGATTACAACTACTATTTTGATGGAGTAAATATTCCAG
>Ga0213858_10000083_pt1 | contig 39123 bp, 62 predicted proteins | sample PICome_FD_160122 | JGI IMG/M metagenome (GOLD analysis project Ga0213858, IMG submission 160122) | Coastal seawater microbial communities near Pivers Island, North Carolina, United States - PICO245 | ecosystem: Environmental > Aquatic > Marine > Coastal | place: USA: North Carolina | collected... | reverse complement strand
TTCTGACATTTCAGCTTCATATTGTTGATTTTGAACCTGAAGGCCAGAGAGAGCTTGTGTAGTTTGTTGGAGATTATTTTGAATTGCTTCGATTGTAGCGATTTGCTCTTGATTACGAAGATCTTGGGCCAAGATAACCTTGGCCTGTTCTTCGAGTTTGTTCTTCATGGGTACCACAGAGAACTGATAATATAATATACCTGATAAACCCATAGCAACAATAATTCCAATCAATATTTTTGACATAATTTTATACTAATCTATTTTCTAATTTTGTTAAAGCCTTTTGTAGTTCAAGATATTTAGCTTTGAAGACTTTAAGATCTTTGGCCATTTCGCCTTTACCTTCGCCTTGCTTATCTAACTTTTCTAAATTGCTAACATGTACACTCAACATTTGAAGCTTTTTAGCTAATTGGTCTACATTCTTTTCTTTTGATACGTCGAACTTATCTTCTCTTAAGTCTTTAAACTGTTTCATTTTTTACCCTTTTATTTTCAGCAGCCTTTCTTCTGGCTAATATTCTTTCTACAAATTTACGACCTTCTTTAGTTCTACCATCGTAAATTCTTTTCTTTTTGTCTTTTTTCTTAACCCCAGGTTCGCCCTTTGCTCCAATGCCAATACCATCAATTCCACCGCCACCGGCTGAATTAGCTGCTGCATCTTCCCACATATCTTTAAAACTTTTCATCTCTTTAAATCCTGGCTTGTAACTAATAATTTTTGTTTTGTCTCTACGTGTTCAACTTGATAAACGTTTAAACCAAATATAGTACCGCTTGAATCAACAAAATCTAATACCTTTACTTTATTATTTATACGTCCAACGATTTCACCTGTCATCGGTGAAGCAATTTCTTCAACCAATGTATATGTCCCTGGTGCCAATTTTCCATCTTTTTCAAACCAAGCTGCACTTTCAGATAAATCAATTGTTTCTTCTAAATCATCAAATACATCATTTAAAATTTTACGTATTTGTTCATCAGACATTCCAGTTTCTTCTTTAATAAGAAATAATGCTGATGCATATGAAGCTAACTTTGATTTACCAAATGGTAATTTATTAAGTAGTCTTTTTAAATTAAAAACTAATCTATGGAAAACAGTATATGCTGATTTTTCTTCAGGAGTATTTCTTTGAGAACCTTTCTTAAGTACCTTACCATTCTCATCAATAATCCCAAGCTCAAATGCTACTGTTTTTTCCCAAGGCGTCACTAAAAGCTTTAGGAACCTAAAGGCATAAAATAAATCACCTGTTCTTGAAATGATTCCCATTATAGTTTTCTTAACCTATCTATTACTATTTTATCCAATGGTACTTCGATTTTATAATCTTCTGGTAAGTAATGTAAAAAAACTAAAAAAGTTTTAATTACTGGCCAGTGAGCTTCTTCAACCTTATACCACATCATTCGATTTGCCGCTTTAATTCCAAACACATTATATAATACTATAAGATGGTTTAGAATTAGTCTTTCCTGCAAATCACCTGTTTGCTCATAGCGTTTAAGTAATCTTTTTAGATACTTAAATCTACTTAAATCTTCTTTGAACTCTTCAACACTTGTGCATTCTGGATTATTATAATGCTGTGATGCGAAGAGCTCAAAGTTTTTATGCGTTAGTTTATCAAATACTTTCATCATATATTATCTATACTAGATAATTTTAGTCAGTTTCGTTTTCGCCTGCGTCGTATTTAGAATCAACGTAATCAAAAAATTCTTTTTTCTTATCACCTTTTAATTCGCCTGGGCCTTTAACACCAAACTTTTTCAAAGCTGCTTGGAATACTTTTTGATATGCTGCTTTCTTATCAATAGCTTCGTTCATTTTAATTGCTTCAGCCTGAGCTGCTTCAACTTCAAAAGATTCATTAGCTAATTGTAGAGCCTTTTTTACATCAGGATGATCGGACAATCCTTTCTTGATTTTATCAATCTTTTTAGAAACGGGTGTCATTTGACCACCAGACTTTTTAGCCATGGCTACTGCTTTTTTAATTTGAGCGGCTGAAAAAGCTTCTTCAACTTCATCTTCTTTTTCTTCCTCATCTTCTTCTTTAACTACAGTACCATCTTCTTTTTCGCCTGACTTTTTAACCTTATGCTTGGCTTTAAAATCTTTTTCGCCTTTAGCTCTTGGTTCTTCTACTTCGTCAACCTTTTCTGGTTTATCATGTGTATAACCCTTTTTAGAAAGCTCGTCATGATCTTTTTCATTTTTAGCTTCTACACCTTTACCGGTTTTTGGATCGTACATCATATGAGGATATTTTACTGCTTCCTCTTTCTCTTTCTTTTTGTACTTACCCTCTACTACAGCGCTCACTGTTTCAGCAACGCTTTGGGTAATCTTATCTGTCGATTTCATTTTCATAATTTTTCTCCTATTGTATGAAAAGCATTCCTGTAATAGCTGTGGCTGCTGCCGCGGTTACTATCCAGAATAGTCGGTTAATAATTTCTACAGTTGATGCGTTTTTACGCACCAATTCTTCAAGCTTATCAACTCTATTTATAAGAGTTAATATCTGTTCTCCTTGTTGTTTTCCAAATTCTGTAAGGGTAATTATCTTCTCCTCGGCACGAGCCAAAGCAATAATTGCCTCCGACATTTGGTCGATTTTTTGCTCGATTCTATCGAGTCTGGCTGATTGCTCAGCTCTCTGTTCTTGCGCTGTTGGCATATAAATAAACCCTACATTTGAGGGGAGTAACCCCTTTTATTAATCTATGATATTCTCCCTTTCGAATATCGAATACCATTCCTTTTTTTAAAAGCCACGGTAAGCATTTTTCCACTTGGAACTGCCAACCCTCGCCTTCTAAAACCTCTATTTCTCTGTCTTCCATATCGCGATGCCAGACAAATTCAGCATCTTCTTCAGAAGGATCAAATACTCTTATATGACCTTCTTCTTCCCAATATGGCTTACCAAAAGTAATTTCCACCACCTTTTAACCCCAGATCTTTTGCGTAACGTGGCAATCTACATGCCCAATACCCAGGCGATAATTTATCGTTCTTGGTATCACAGCTATGGCGTGACGCAAAGTTCCTAGCTGCTTCTCTATCATTTATCTTAGATGATAGTCCACCCTTTTCATCTCCAAATTCTATTTTCTTTACGTTACCAGTTTGTGGATTTTTAACGTAAACTACATATTTCTTTTTACCACTTGATCTTTTTGGTTTATTTAACTCGGGCTGTTTTTCCTCGTCAATTTCAATCATAGGCTGTTCCAAAGGAACGTGTTGCCCTTCATATAAACCAAATCTTTCTTCAATGTGTTCTAAAAAAGTATGCATTATTTCTTTTGTCCTTTAATCCATTTGACGGCGATAGCATTTTCTGGGGGTTTTGCTGCCCACGTCTTAATGTCTTTATATGCTTCCAATGATTGTTTTTCAATATCTGATCCTTCTGAATTATCTACAATAGTAATTCTATTTCTAAACAATGCTTGGAATTTACCAATATTCTTTTGTACGTCCTTCCACATTTTAGTTACCGCATCCTTTGGTAATGATCTTGGACGTTTATCGTTTCTATCCAATGCTGTTTCTAAATCTGTATTCACAAAAATCATATGAACAGCATACCCAATTTGTCTAAGTAAATCTACTTGCTTTTTAATCTTAGCATAGTCTTTACCTGTACCATCAATAACCAAACCCATTCTTCCCTCAATAGCTCTAGTCATTACTTTACCAGTTATAGCTTTGGCTGTTGCTCTTACTGCTTGACCTTGAGCTGAAAAAATATCATCAGGGTCCATTGTCAATCCGGCTTTTTTTAATCCCTTTTCAAATGCATCATCTGAATTAATTAATCTAAAGCCTAAAGCCTTTAATGCAGTTTTACCAACAACAAACGATTTACCACTTCCCGGACCACCAGCAAGGAAAACCGCTTTAAAAATAGAAGGATCGTTAACACCTTCCATTAAACTACTATGTTCTTTAAAGTTATTCATAGTTATATTTATTAACCACCAAACTCGTGGCCAGCAACTCTTTTCATTTGCTTTTTGAACTCAGCAAAATCTGGCTTGCTTTTATACAACTTAATTGTTACCTCAGGTCTTTCCTTACCTTTAATTCTCCAGTTATAACCTTTCTCTTTATGTTCTGGTTTAGTAGTTTTTACAACTCTTCTTTTAAAGCCAGCTTCCCAAGATTCGCTACCACCTGGACCTTCCTGTACATTTTCTTTTTTTAGCATATTTGGATTAGTAGCCAAATGCTTTGGTAACTTACCAGCATCAATCATCTGATGTAAAACTCTTTGGAGCTGTTTAATATCTACGCCCGTAATACCAGCAGCTTTAGATAAACCCATTGAGCCTTGTTTTGGATGCTTTTTTCTCCAATCTAAATAAACTCTAATAGCTTTAGCATACTTTTTAGAATTTAATTTTCTATCTAAAGTTTTACCAAGCCATTTTTGAAAATCAATTTCTTGTAAATTGTCTTCGTTAAATTCTTTAAATGATTTCATTTAGTAGCCTTTTTTACTTTTTCTTCAGCATCATTAACTTTAGCTATTTTTTTCTTAATCATAGCTCTAATTCTATCGATTGTATTAGGTGGTATTCTACCTGATTCTTTTTTCTTTTTTAATTCTTCTTTTTCTTTTCTAATTTGATCACGAGCTGCTTGTAATTTTTCTAAAGCTTCTCTTTTCTTTTTCATTTTTACAACTTTTTGTGCAGCAGCTTTAGCTTTGCCATCCGTGGTACCATACCTTTTATATGCAGCCTTTGCACCTTTAAATGCCAGTTTACCAGCACCTTTAACAAGTTTACCAATGATTTCATCTAATTGCTCTTCAGATAAACTTCTTGCATACGCATCTATTTCAGCATCTGTCATTTCTGTTAAATCTAGAACTTTATGTTCTTTAAATGATTTCATTAACTTCCTCTTACCTTAGCGGCTAGGTCTTTATCAGCCCCGCCCCATGTACCTTTTGATTTAGTAACAAAAGAATTAACTCTTGCTAATCCCCATTGAATTGAATTTGTCCCTGGTCTATGGCCTGTTCTCCAAGCTGCTACACCACGATTAAATACTTGTCTTAAGATACCTAAAGGCATACCGGTCTTATCGGCTTTTTTCTTTAATGCTGCATCTGCTTTACCTTCGTCCATCATAAACTCAGCCAAAGATAATGTTTCTTCTCCAAACATTTTTTGGTATTTCTTAGTATGCTTTGATGGTTTTGTTTTTGCGGATGCATCGCCTGGAGCCTTTTTATATGCTGCTGGATTATCATCATCCATTTTAGCACCTTTCTCAAAGTGTCTGGCTCTTGCTTGCTTAGTCCCCTTTGACATTTCTTTACCTTTGGCATCTTTACCATAGTAATCTTTTGGCTGTGTCCCAGGGCGATCTTTAATATCTTGATCTTGTTTTTGTTTTTTCTTTCTTTCGTCTTTTTCTAATAGTTCAACTTGGTCTAACCAAACTCTTTTTTTCCATTCTCCAAATTCAACTACTAGAAAGTTAGTACCGCATCTTTGAATTGTACCAATACTACCATTTTCTTTTAATACAACTTCATCACCAACATTATATAATTCACCTTGTACAAACTTTTCTCTTGTTTCAGATACAGGTTTTAGTTCTAAATGTTTGCGATGATCATGAGATTCTTTTAATCCCATTCCTTTTCTAATTGCATTAAATAATGATTTAGCATCTTTATATCCCTTAGGCATTCCCTTTGAGAAGTTTTCTAAATCATTATCTGTAGCATAAGCTCTTAACTTAGAAGCTGACATACCTGATACATCGTCTGCATCAGGATCTCTTTCGCCGGCTGAAATAACTTTAATACCCTTTTCAAAGTTATAAAAACCATGCCTTGATTTTACACCATTATATTTGTTTAATAGTGCTTCAAATTCTTTTACTCTATCTGAACCAGCAATCATAGTTGCCGATGTATATCCTTGGTCATATAATTTAACTACAATATCCAATGCAGTTCTAACATCAGCATCAGCCATAATACTACGGGCATGCTTAGGGAACATTTTTCTAAGGAACTTTATTTTGTCTTTAAATGATAGAGGATTCTTTTTTGGATCTTGTGACTTAGATGCATAGATACGATAGGTGCCACTACCTGCCGTAGATTTTAGCTTGTCAAATAATTTCTCATGGCCATTTGTTGGTGGATTAAATCTACCAAACACGAAATATACGTCACCTTTTGCTTCTGATAAATAATCGCTAAAACTTTTAATCATTATTTAGAACCACCTTTATTTCTTTTTAATTTTTCTCTATCGGCTTTTTTCACTTGAGGCTTTAACTTTTTAGCAATCCTTGCGATTGCACCTTTTTTCTTATCAAGTTTTTTCTCTAACCCTTGACGAGCTGAGAAAGATAAATCTGCTTTCTTTTTATTTTTAAGAAGTTTTTTGATAATGAGTTCACGCGCTTTCTTAACTGAGCGTGCTTTAATTTTTTCATCAGATGCTAGTCTTTTTGCGGCTTTCTTTTTGCCTAATGCTATTTTGGCTTTATTTTTTCGGAATGTAGCTTTTGCTTTCATTCTCTGCTGCATCGTCATTGCTTCCGATGTATCTGGAGAATCGGCAGATAGTTCTGCCTCATGTTCTTTGAAACTTTTCATCGTTATCCTCGGTTCCCATTAGCCTGGACTGTCCCAGCCTTTGATAATATCTTTGCTAAAGTTATTAGTAGAAAATTCCATTCTATTAACAAGTTTAACCGCTCCACCTTCCATACGATCTATAGCAACAAAGCCTTCAGGACTGGTTACTTTAAATCCGGATTTTGTTTTAACAAACGTACCAATTTTGCTAAGTTTGTTTAGTTTATTTATAATAATTAATTTGCTATCTACAACTAAATTTTGCAAATCGAATATTAATTTTAAGTTTTTTAGGTTAGATTTGTCAAAAAACTTTAATATCTCATCTCTTTTTGCAATTTGTTTATCCTTACCAGCTTGACTACTTCTTTTGTCAATTTCTTTTTGGTATCTGGATTGGACATACATAACTAATCCAGTTGCATGCTTTTTAGTATCTGTTACCTTTTGACCTGCTCTTACTTTAGTATTATTATATACATTAATCATAAGATTAAGTTCTTTATTCCCTTCAATTGTTTTAAGAGTTGAAGAAGAAATTGTTCTAAATATTTTACCAGCTTCTGATAATTTTTTATTTAGCTCAGCGGTTTCTTTAGCTGTTAATGTCGCGGTACCTGATAAATCATCAAGGGTTGCATCTTGCATCCACACCTTTGATGTTTGTTTTAATTTTGAACTAATTTCTTTACCAAAAGCTGCAGTCATAGTTTCAAAACTAGAACCACTATAAACTGTATGCCAGACAATACCCATGTTAGCTTTTTGAATACTTTTAGCTAATTCACTACCAACTGGTGCAGCATAAACAACAGCATTTGGATGGAAGGTAATAAACTTTTGACCATCAATTGTATCAGTTTTAATATCTGACTTATCAAACATAAAGTCGCCTTGGATAACACCTTTAATTCCAAGACCTTTTAAGTTATCAAATGCTATTTTTAATTTTTTAATTAATTCTTTTTTACCTGCATTATCGGCTTCAATATCTTCATGGCTTTTATATACCTTTGGATCTTTATTGAATACACCTTTTTTAGCAATGAAGAATTTACCATCTCTGGGATCTTCACCTGCGAATATAGCGGGGGCCCCGTCCCACTTGACTGTAACATCGACTGCAGATTTTGAGTTACCTTGTAACATATCTCGCAATGATCTAAGTGCGAGGATAGCCTGGCGGGCCCCCTTAACGCCACCGTCAAGAATCAAATCCTCTAAATGAGTCATATGAGTATTCTTGCCAGCCTGTTCCGCCAATTGATTTTTAAATGATTTCATTATTCGTATACCTTAATGTACGCGCTTGAATCTTCTGATTTAGATCCAGCATAATTAACAATTTTTGTAATAAACCTATTTGCTTTTGGTCCAGTGTTGATTGACACATAATAACAAATATACAAAGAACCTAATTTAGCTGAAATCCAATTAAAGTCTTTCAATGCTAATTCCTTTTCAAATTCTTCTCTACTAACATCTCTATAGAAATGATTAAAAAGAGTCCACATAACATTGACTGCTTTCTTATCACCTCTTTTAATTTTCTTAGCAATTTTAAAAACGCCAGCTTTGTGATCTGGTATTTTCTTTCTAAATACTTGTCTAGCTGCATCTTGCATTACACCCCATGATGCGCCTCCACCACGAGCAGACTTACCTTTAATTTCAGCTTTAACTGCAGCACCAGGGCTATTATCTTTTAGATTTAATGCGCCTTGGCCCTTATCAAATTGAATGGTGGAACCTTTACTTGACCAAAATGTTCCACGTTGCTCGCCTTGTAATAATACTTTAAATACTTTATGATCGTCAGTATCGGGCGGTCTTTTTACATTATATTCTTTTCCTTTAGCGTCAGCTTTCTTTGATTTGATCTGCTTAAGGGAAATACCTACCAATCTTCTGGTAGCAAATAGTTCTAATATTTTTTCATTTAAGGATTTAACAGAATCAGAGGGCAACTCTTTTAATTTAAATCCTTTTTCTACAGCCCATATATCACCAGGGTTCCACTTATCATCTTTTAAATTAGGGAACCCAGAGTTTTTAAATGCTGCTGATTTAAGCGCGTAAATACCATTCATCACTTTATCATTTCTATGGAATGTGTGATTCTTATTTACGTATTTATTTTTAACAAGATATAATGCTGATTTATATGAAGACATAAACCATGTATCGTCAACGCTTAAAATTTCTTTTATTGAAGCATCAACAAATACTTTTTTATATGCTTTTGTTAAAATTTCTGGAGTGTAATAGTCTGCATCATGTGTACCATAATCAAGCATTGCTTGCAATAAAACACACTGATGAGATTCTGTGATTTTAGTATTTTCAGTGCCACCACCGGCTCCACCGGTACCACCACCAAAAACTTTTGATTTAGCTAACTTAGATGTAGTAATTGCTTGTCCATCAACAGTTAACATTGGAATTGGAGATTTTTTATCTGAATCATCATCACGCCATTTTTCTATTTGACTGATTAATTCAGGAGTATTTTCAATAGTAACTGTACCACCCTTGGCCAATTCTATTGGTTTACCACCTTTGATTAATCTTATAAGAATGTCGGCACGGGATTCTCCGGTACTTGAATTGGGTTTATCAAGTTGAGCCGGAGAAAGAGCCACCGCTTCGTTTATTTGATGAGATAAAAAACTGTTCATATTAGTATTATAACACTCCGTTATTTAAATGTACAATACTATTTATACTATTTTTTAACTCTGTTTTTTGGCCTATATGAACTATTTGGCATAACATTATCTTCTTCATCGTAATAAATTATACCAATGTGTTCTAACATTTCGAGCATTTTGGCCGATCCTTCAAAATGGCCAATTTTGTATGATGTATATCCTACACCAATAATAGATGCAAATAGTATTAAATAAAACTCTGTCATAGAGATCTTTCTATTCTAGTTTCATAACCTTTTTTACGCATACCCAATTCAAACTTCATTGCTTCTTGTAACTCTGCAAACAAATATTCGGCTACGCACTTTTTATCTTTTGGACTAATTGCAAATACTTTAAAACTAGATTTCATACTATTCCTCTTGTAACCATTCAAAGTGTCCATGCAATGGATTAAATTGAGCACATTCGGTGGCTGCCGCATCTAGTCTCCAAGAATTTTGAACGGAAGATGCCGCGATAACCACTCCAATAAAAAATGATACTAAGCTTGCTACTAGTGCTGCTACGATTTGATTAGACATTTTGTAACCCCATATATTTTTCAACTGGTTTTAATTCTATAAACTTTCTACGAGTTTTTGAAAATTGTTTCATAGGACTTTTAAATTGGATATATTCTTTTGTACTTGTTTTTCTATATCCAACTAAATGTCCTTGTTCATTTAAGATATAAGTGTGGTTTGGTGTATTATCATCCCACTTAGTTATTTCTTTAAACGCTCTTAAAGCCATTATCTTTTCCTATGAATATAAACATCAAGTCTTTCGGCATGTCTCATTGGTAGAGTAGAATCATATGCTCTTGGATGTCTACCATCTGCAATTGCCGCTGCAGTTCTTGGACCTCTTGGCATTAATGTAACTCTATACTTTGGAGTTTCTACCCAATAATCATCATAACCATGATCAACCCTGTATTCATTCATACGATCAGTTTCTTTAGCCATTTTATTAATAGCTTTAACTGTGGCCCTGATTGTTTCCACTTCTAACATATCACCTGCACTAGCGCAATGTGCTGTCATTATATAACTGTCAGTTCTCATATTATACCCCGTGAGTCATGTGTTCATAAGATTCGTTACATGCATCTAACTCTTTTCCACATGAACAAAGTTTGTCTTCTTCGATACTTGGTGCACCAACAATAGATCTTACTTGATCTTCGCTTAAGGTTTCATTTACCAATTCAGCGATTACTTGTTCTAGATTTTTCACAATGCAGCCTCCTCGAACATTTGCCAAGCTAATTTTTCTTTTAAAACATCAAAATCAGCATTAGCTAGCATTTCATCATATGATTCCCATGCAGCTCCTGGCTTTATATCCAAAGCGTTAACTATTTCCATTTGACTCATGTCTTCAATGTTTTCAACAATTGCTTCCATGACGATTTCGTTATTCATATTACTCATAATTTAGTTCCTTATCATTTAATATAGGTATATTATAACACAGTTTACAGCCTTTGTAAACGGTTTTTTTAAAAAAAAGTATATTTTTTTTGTATATATTAAATGACATCATCCAAAGGAAATATTTGGTATATAGCTTCAGCACAAGCTTTAGCAATATCCATGTGTTCCTTTTGAGTACCATTAGCAGCTCTTAATTGGATATAATGAATCCACGAACGTAACGTTCCATTGACGTACATTCTAGACATTGTAAGTCCTTCAGGTAGAATTGCTCTAGCCTGTTCTTTAGCAATACCAGCATTGATAGCCCATTCATAGGCATGCTTACATCGCTCAATAATAACCTCTTGATATGACTCCCATATATGATTAATTGAATCTTCTAATGGAAGTGGAGTAGAATTTTGTCTATTTTTAGGATCTTGTAACCTAGCTTCTCTAGTTGTAAAAGACAAATCTTTGGTAGGATCGGCATATCGCTGGCTAAACTCTTGGAATGAAAATGATCTATGTCTAAGAATTTGGCGAGCAATATCCCTTGTGGTTTCGATTTCCATGCAAACACTGGCCATCTCTAATGGAGACCAGTGCTGATGTTTAATCAAATATTTAATTAGTTTTTCCGCAGTTTCCTCATTATTTTGATTATTTGGATTTGATACGCGGGCACAGTATGCTACCATTTGTAGCAAATCGTCTTTTAATTCAACGCCAATAGCTGGCTTGGAGTGCGAAATAACACGAACATTAAACATTTTTAATATTAATCCTCTTCTTTAATTAATGTATAGACACCATATACTAAACCAACCCAAGCTAATAATTTAGCTAAGCCGCCGAATAGAATAACGGATCCACATGCTAAGATTAGAGCAACCCCATCAAGAGTTGTTCTTTCTACTAGTCTAGCTTTTACCCAATCTAACATACTTTTCTCCTATATTTTAAAATCTGCAAACGTGTCTTTTTTCTCATTATCCCCCCACGTTGCAATTGGTTTATCGGGGATGCTCATATCTGATACAATATCTGATTGAGCTGATTCTTCAACATCGTATAACTTCATTCTTGCTCGATCAATACCAATTACAAATCTTTTATATTTGGTTGGATCGTTATAACGATTCTTTAATTGTTTTACCATTACTTGATTTAATTCATCTAGTTCTTCAGTTGCGATTAATGCAAACATTAAATCAGCTGTTGCTGGCAAACCAAATGATTCCGAAGTATCTTCCAAGCCTACATCGGTATTACTAAAACCAGATCTTGTTGTTTGAGTTGCTGACATAATTGGTACATTAAATTCAATAGCCAAACCTCTTAATTCTTCAGCAATTGCTTTAATGTATGAGTAACTATTTATACTACCACCCATTGCTTTCATTCTTGAAGAAGAACAAATGTTTAGATAATCAATGTATATCATATCTGGTTTGAAGTTCTTTTTCAATTTCAATTCATTCAACAAAGCCCTAAAGTGACCTGAATGAGCAGCACCTGTAGGATATTCCTTAATGATTAGTTTACCAATAGAAGCTTGCGCAATCTTACCAATCTTTTCAGAGAATACAGTTTTTGGAAGTGATTCCAATTGTTGAATGGGTAGGTCCATAAGGTTAGCATCAATACGTTCAGCAATTCTTTCTTCAGCCATTTCCATAGTGATATATAAAACGTTTTTACCTTGTTGTAAAACAGATGCTGCGTTGTGACACATAAACAATGATTTACCAACACCTGTACCAGCCAAACAAATATTCAATGTTTTATTTGGAATACCACCTTTTGTGATTTTATTGAAGTAATCCAAATCCCAAGGTATTCTGGTTTCTTCTTTATTATAAAATTCAAAACGATCATCCGAATCATCAATGTAATCATGACCAATTGCTTGATCAAATGATACACCAAGAGCTTGGGAAAGAATTTCAGGTATTGCACCTTCAGTTTTTTCTTTATCCTTCCCATCAATAATTTGAATAGAATCCATAATGGCATTATAGACCGCACGATCACGGCACCATTTTTCGGATTCACCAATCAAATAATCAGTATCAACATCAGTCTTAGTAGATATTTCATTAATAAGTCTAGATGCTTGATTCAATACATCTTCTGGTGCTGATACTTTTTGTAATTCCAAATCCAAAACTCTACCAGTTGGCAGCTTATTATTTTTAGCAACAAAGTCTACAATTAGATCAAATACTAATTTGTCTGTGCCTTCAAAATATTCTTTTTGAATATACGGAATTACTCTACGGCAATAATCTTCGTTATTGAGTAGGTGACTCAGTATGTGTGTCGTCAGTTGATTTTCCAATTTGTCCCTCTACAGTATTTTCTAAAATTGATGATAATACATCTCCTAGGTAATCATTAAAAGTTTTATTTTCTCTTAAATCATCATGATCCCAATCTCCTGGGTCACTAATGTTGTAAGTAAAAGACAATGTAGCTAAATCCATTTCAACATTTTCTTTAATCGATACTGTTCCATAAATAACTCTTACTCCAGGGAATGGAGATGGATCATGAAACTGTAAAGCATAAAAGCTTGAGTTTGGAGATTCTACAATTTTATAATGATCATCCATTATTATACACCACTTTCATCCATTTGTACATCAATTTCTACATCAAATAATGGCTTGTGACCAATTTGATAGTGACCAATTAAGAACTCTTTAAAATTAGTTTCTTCAAAAATAGGATTCCAAAACTCTGCAGTTAGAGTATCTTTTTCTCTTACCTTAGGTTGAATCAATTCTCTTGTTTCTTGATCAACTCTACAATACCAACCATTGCTTGGTTTTTGTACATAACCACCAGCCAATGCAACATCAAGTAGACCTGAGTATTGTGCAATACCGCCTTCCCATGTTACACCAATTGGAATTTTAGATTTTTCTTTTACAAACCTTGATTTTTCAACATTAATTACAAAGTTGTAACCTTTAACTTCGGTACCTTGTTTTTGTTGTTGACGACCAAGAATCCAGATATTATCAGCTGAGTAATAAATACCTGTACCACCTGAAACTACAGCTTTAGGGAATAGACCCATTTCTTGATATGTATGGTTAATAGCCAACAATGGAATATTTTTCATAGCCAAATAAGGTGTGACCATTCTAAATAGACCTTTAAGTGCTTTTGCCCTAGACATATCAGCAACTGATTTTTCATTCAATGCATCTTCCAATTCTTTCTTAGATGCTAGGTTACCAATTGAATCAATAACAACTACAACTTTATCACCACGTTCAATATTATCTAATTGACCAACCAAATCAAATTTAAGTTGTTCAACATCAGTAATTGGTGTATGTAATACTCTTGAAGTATCAATACCAAATGAAGTAAAGTATGATTGTGGTGAACCAAATTCAGAATCATAAAATAACATTACTGCATCATCATGTTGTTTCATATAAGCACTTGCCATTAGCAATGCAAATGAAGTTTTAAAGTGTTTTGATGGACCAGCCAATACTGTCAAACCAGAAGTTAATCCACCATCTGGATCTCCTGATAAAGCAACATTAATCATTGGTACATCTGTTGGAGTCATATCCTTATCACTAAAAAATACTGAATCAGATAAAACATCTGATGTCTTGATTTTAGAGTTTTTCTTGAGTTTATCCATTACGCCCATTTTTTCTTTCTCCTTCCGAATTGTGTTTGCTCCACAGAATTTAATTGTCGTTTATGACGCGCAATTGCTTCGGCTTTCTTTCTTTTACGTTTTGCTGTAGGCTTTTCATAGTATTCTCTTTTACGACATTCTTGGAGAATACCTGCAGCTTCTACAGCCTTCTTAAATTTTCTAAGAGCTACTTCGAAAGGCATGTCTTGTGGACTTTTACCTTTACGACCTTTTTTAAACTTCCCCGCTCTTTGGGGTTGTGCTTTCAAATTTATACTTGGCATATTTCCTCTTCTATTGGTTAGTATAATGTATATTATAACATAAATTCAGTCAATTGTAAACTATTTTTTACAAAAGATTCAGTTTTATTTTTGTTGTCTTGAATTACAAAACTTGAATCAACTGATTCTAATCTTCCTTCTAAAAATAGCTTGATAGATTCTGCCATATCGGCAGCTGTTGTAACTGGAACGTTTTGACATATATGATTTAGATTTGATAAACCACCTTGGAGAATAAAATCGTCTGGTAGTTTCATAATAGTTAAACATTCGCGAATGGTAAGATATCTATCTTCAACAGGATGTGTTAACATAGTTGGCATATGACCTACAAAAGCACCAATATAATCTTTAGGAATTTCTGTAGTTTTACGCATGATGTTACCACCAGCTTTCAACTTAGCGTACATTCGCTTACACTTAAGTACTTCCTTTTCATACCCTTTGGCTTGCATCCATTCGCCAACTTTGTTATATGCTGTAGTTCTACCAAGCTTTTCTTCAATGTAACTCAATACATTTTCAGACTTTGGTAATTGCGCAGCAAATTCTTTGTGTGTCATTCCTGGATGTATTTCTTCCAGAATGTATTTATAATATGGATTGTCAGTTGGTTTCTTTTTATTGGTTAATATATTCATTGGATCATCTTCTCTTCTTTCAACTGAAAGAATTAAATCTTCAATTGTTTGATGATCTCTATATGTATATTTAATAAGTGGTGTTCTATCACTTTTCCAAAAGAAATAAAATGATCTATCACGTACTTGAGATAAACCATGAAGTTTAGATTTTGTTTTAAATAATGAAAATGTATAACCATTTTGAGATGCAATTCTACGTAGCTTTTCAACAATAGGTTCACCCATCTTACTTGCTAATCTTGGAGCATTTTCTCCCCAGAATACTTTTGGTTGAACTGTACCCAAAACATATTTAGCGCTTTCAACCATCCAATCATTGGCTGAATTATCTGATGCTGCCGAAGGAGACAAGGAAGAAAGACCAGCACATGGACATACCGCATTTACGACATCTACATGTTTCATCTTCTCAGTCACATTTGATAAATTATAATACGGAACTTCATTATTATAATGTTCCAGTAAATGTTTATCATTATTGAAAAAACCATCATAAGACATAATATACTCTGGTCTTTTTCCAAACACCTGCTCCATAGCAAGTGTTTCCCCTCCGATCAACGGAACTATTGAAGCATAATTCATGATTTTTTAACCCTATCTCTTAGATCGCTTGATGAAAAAGAATGACGTCTTTTGTTATAATGAACTGGACATAATCCTTTTCCTGTATGTTCTACATCTTTATATTCTTCACCAACAATTCTAATATCAGGATTAATTGTTAAAATCATATCAACTAATTCTTGTTCAGTGGTAAATGGTATTACCTCATCAACATAACGACATGCTGAAAGTTGAACATATCTTTCAAATGGTGATTGTACGGGCGCGTTTTTAGATTCAGGTCTATCAACCGTTGGATCAATTAATAATCCAACAACCAAGTAATCACACATTGATTTTGCTTCTTGTAGCATTACAATATGACCAGCATGAAACAAATCAAAGGTTGAACATGTAAATCCAACCTTGGCTCCATCTGGTAAACTATTTTTATTCAAAAACATTTTTTACACACTCCAAAATAAAGTTTTTGTTTGGATGATATTTGTAGACTCTTATCATTTCTGCACATGTTAAAACACATAAGTTATCATAGCTTATATTATTATATACGGACATAGTTTCTAAAGTCAATTGAACTATATCACTATCATATTTGTTAATAATAAGAGAAGCACAAAGTTTAGCAGCATCCAATTCTGTACATCCAAACATATTTGGAATTGGATCAATTAAATATAATTCTTTATTGCTAAACAACATGTTTTTAATACCAAAATCTCCATGAGAGAATGATGGTTCAAAATGCATTGTATGAAGTGCTTCAACAACATTATCAAATGTTGGTCTATTAGCTAGTTGAGCATGGTCTTCAATTCTACTTACGTATGAATCAAAATCATATTCATGCTCAACTGGTAATTTTTTCATTTCCTTTAAAGTTTCTTGGATTAAACCTAAAGCTAAATAAAGATTCCATTCAAAGAAATCTTCAGAATGCTCAATGTATTCCATTGTAATAGTATCACCAACCACTCTTTCAATTGATGGTACATTTAATACCGTATTTTGCCAAACGGTTTCAAACCACTTAGCAACTTCATGAGCATTTGAATCTGTTTTATGGACTAATGTTCCATCAGTATAAATGTCAGATCCGGACAATCCACCTTCAAGATTTCTAATATTTTTTGTTATAAAATCTTCTGGTGAAATACCTTTGTCATCAATGTAATACGCACCAAGTGGTTTATCAAACGATAGCATATTATATTTTACACCGTGCTTTTCTAACCACTTTTCCATTCCATATTGATACTTACGTGCAGCTTCATTTCTGGTTTTACAAGAAATACTTCCACGTGCTGTAAAAATATCAATTCTCCAACCTTCATCATATAAGCTATTAAGCTTTTCAATAAGTGGTTTATTTGGCTTTGCATTACCCCATTGGCGATTTGTAGTAAATGCCAAGGTGTCATCGAAATCGACAATTATTCTTTTATGGTACATTAAAAAAATTCCTCCAATGTATTAGTTATAGGCTTTTCTTTTACAATAACTTGTTTGCCTTCTTCCATAATCATTGGTGTTTGTTTAAGTGTTCCATTTGCTGACGACATTACAAGTTCTCCATTAGCACGTCTTTCTTTTGCCGATGGAAAGTATTCAGAGATTACATCAATAGGTACAACTTTATTTTCTCTTTTACCCATTTTGATTACATCATCTAAAAACTTTTGACCAATAGATTCAATATCATTAAATCTAAATATTAAATCTCTACAAGCTTTTGTTCTTTTAGTCCATTCTTCAGCTGACATTGTTTTTAGTACTTCAGCCAATTCAGTTTCTTCTCTTGCTTGAGAAATAAGTGGACCATAATATTCACCCCACTTTTTACCTTCAGGTGAAACCCCATGTTCAGCAAAATGACGATTCATAATTGGTAATGTAAGAAGGAATGATTCAATCATTGTATATTCCATTCTATTACCATACTCATCTGGATTAGATAGTTTATATCCACACCAAGAAGCTTTTGAAGTACCAAGAGAGTTCATACCAAACTCGTATTGATAACTATCATAAGAATTAATTACACCATCTTTTGCTTTTTCCTTATCGGATAATTTGTACGTTCCATCCTTGGCTAGAGTATGTTGATAAATTCTTGGTCTAAAGGCTGGCGTATATGGCGCAGGATTTACAGCCAAGTCTTCATCATACATACTCACTGATGAAATAGAGTTTTCACAACCAATGATTGACAACTTCCAATCTTCCATGTGAGGTTGTATTCTACAAATCATAGCAGGATCTTTTAAAGGGGACATCCTACCAAGATATAATAAATGGTCGTCTCTTTCATCAAAGGACCGGTTGAACTTATCATAATCTTGTGGTACAATCCAAATAGGATTTTCAATTAATCTATTTGATAAACCTGGATCAAAATTAGTATAAGCTTCTTTACTATAACCATCAAGACTTTGAATAACTGCGACATCAGCGTGTGCAAAGATTTCACAAGCTTGTGGTATAGCATTAATATTTGTTTTTGCGATAGAATGATCGTGAATTACTTTGATTGGATTATCAATCTTTTCTAAAAACTTTCGATATCTATCAGCGTAAATTGATTGTTTGCGTGTTGGATGAGAATGGAAAATAGCAATATCACATGAGTTGATTTCATTAATAATAGAAGAATCAACTTCATCATCTTTTTTGTTAACCTTTAGTACTTCACCAATCCAATTAGCATGTTTTGCTCTACCAAATGATTGGCCATTGTCAAAGTCAAGAATGACAGTATCATGTCCTTGTTTTCTTAACCAGTCTTCATATATCAAAGCACCTCTAGTTACTCCGCAACCATCGATGCCTTTTCCAAAAATAAAAGAAATTTTCATAATATGTATATTATATCACACTTTTTAAATAATGTAAATAGTAGAGAACAAGTTTTTTATTAAAAACATCAGCCCTACCCCGTTTAATAGTACTAAAGCTCTATCTTTCCATAAAATAGAAACCCATAACCATAATGAAATACCAATGATGGATAATGTTAAATCCCACATGATCATTTCATCGATGCCTCTTAAAGACATTGCTAGTAATACAAAAATAGATGCTACCCATTTTACGTACCAGTCTAAAGTTTGTTTTGGAGTTGTAAACTCAGTCATCTTTTTTAGCTCTTTTTTTAATTTCATTAATTGCACTTTCTTCCTTGGTTGTGGCACAGTCATCAACTGCACTTGGTTTATCTTTCTTACCAAAGATAGCATCCCAGTTATCTTGGTATTTTTTGGTGTCGGTAGGTCTTTGTTTACTACCTTTTCCACCATGCCAGTTACTCATTTATTTACCTATCCATTTACTATAAAATAAATCTGCTAATTGATAATCCATTTTTTCTAATAGTTTATCAAATAGAGCATGAGCTTTAGTGTTAATTGCTATAACATCAACGTCTAGCTCTTTCATTTTTTCTTCACAATACTTTATAAGTTTTGGTCCTGTTCCACCTGCCCTATGTTCAGGCTTTACGTATATAACATCGCACAATGCAAACTTATTTGAATTATAATGCATGTGATTATATATTTGTAAAACAAAATATCCTACCAATTCTTCGTTTTTTCTAGCTGTGTATATTTTAATTAAACCAGCTTCATTAGCAGAAATGTATTGTTCATGGTTTGGATCAAGAGGAATTTTGTCCTGATATAAAGCGATTGCTTTCCAATGTTCATATAACAAAGGTGCCATCTCTTCTTTAATATCAATATACTTTTCTTCTTGAAATACTACGTTTACCATTTTTTCTCCTATTTGGTACCTGAGGCCGGACTTGAACCGGCATGACCTTTACGATCGAGGGATTTTAAGTCCCTTGTGTCTACCAATTCCACCACTCAGGCTATGACATCAAAATCTATTTTTCTGTCTCTTTTTAAAATTACTTGACCTGTACTTTCATCTCGTGTAATAAAGAAGGTGTCTCCCATTTCTAAATCTAGCATTCGTAAAGTAACTTCTTTATCGAATATAATAGTGCCATCTTCTTCTACTATAAAATCATATCCACAAAATCTCATACTAGTCTCCTTTTTTGGCGCGCCCGGCAGGATTCGAACCTGCGACCCACGGCTTAGAAGGCCGTTGCTCTATCCAGCTGAGCTACGGGCGCAAATTCTTAAAATCTGTCTTTTATATCTTTATCCATTTGAGCATATTCATCGTAATAGTAATCTAATTTTCTATCTTTAATCATAGACTCAAATGTTTCCCATAACCGCTCAAAGCGCATTTCATAGAGCTCTTTCATTCCAATTAAAATATTAGCTATTTTATCAGCTAACTCTGGTGGCATATCTTTAAACTTTGGACTATCAAGTACTCGTTCTAATACCATGTCTAAATCCTCAGTTACATTCCAACATTTCATAATGTCGTCTTCTAAATCAAATCGATCTTTACCTTCTTTCATGTTATGATATGAAGTCATAAATGACTCCAGCCTCCTCGAACATTGCTTTAGTTAATTCGGTAGATTCAATCCATCTTTCAGGCATTGAATTATCTATCGCCTTTGTTACCACTCTTTTTACACCAACTTGAATAATACCTTTAGCACATTCTGAACAAACTGGCAAACCCCAGATGTACATGGTGGAACCATCTAGTGATGTTCCATTATAGGTAGCATTATATATACAATTCATTTCAGCATGAACTACATACCGATACTTAGTTGTTTTGTCTTTGTATCTGCCTGGATTGTCTTTAATACCACGTGGAAAGCCATTGTATCCTTGAGCCAACACTTGGCCCTTTTCTCCAACAGCAATAGCACCAACTTTACGTGATGGATCTTTTGACCATAACGCAATATGTTGAGCAAGATTTAAGTAGCGTTTATCCCACTTATAATTAAACTTTTTGAGAATCATTATTTCACCAAATCGAAATGTCTTTCGTATACATGTAAGTTTTGAACTTGCCAATATATTTCGCCGTCATCGACTCCAAGTTCATCAGCCAATGCGCAAAGAACATATTCTTGCCATGCAAAATCATTACGATAACCAAAGATAACATCATTGGAACGCATTTGTACAACACAATGTAATTCATTATCACGAATATAATATGTTACAGAATTAGTACAAATAAAATCATTCTTACATTGATCATTGTATTCAAGCCAAATTGAAGGGCGTTGATATACCATTGATGCTCTACGAGAATCTTTATTTTTACGTAACTCATTTACAACTTGATCAAATTGATTATGGTACTTATCACTAAAAATAAGATGACCATAATTAGAATTAATTTCACCATGACGATTGGCCGTCATTTGCCATGCCTTTGGTGGATCTTTGTCAATGTAAATATCATTAATATTTGTTGATTGAGATTCATACCATGCCAATTCAGCATCAATATAATCTTGATTAGGTTTACCAAAGATTGCTGGTTCAGTTGCATGAAAAGATGCACCAAGCAATTCAATGGTTTTACCACCATTACGATCAACAGTAAAATTTTTGTTTAGTAATTCATTACGAAAATGGTTTCTTACATCACATATATTCATTTGCCATACCTATCATCTACTTCTGGGTGTTCAATTGAGTGCATCATGAGAATCATGATTTGCGTGGCAGCATGAGCTAGGTGGCTTTTACCAGATTCGGGATCAACATCTTCGCCACTATGCCACGCATTAAGATGTCTTTGAATAGATGAATATGTCCGAATCCAGCTTGTTTTATCACCATCATCACGCCAATTGTTCATACCATACTTTTTAGCACCAAAGCCAAAAACTTCTGATATTTCAATAAGAGCTTCAGGTGGAATTAAACCAAGAGGTGGTTTTTTATCGTCAAATTTTGCCATTACAGTACCTTTCCAATAATATAGCTATATTATAACACAAATTAAGCGACTTGTAAACGGTTTTTATCAAGTAATTTATAACTTCTCATTTTAGTTTGAGCAACACGTAGTGCTTCCATAATAGGTAAATACCCATCAGCTTTAAAAGTGAGAACGTCTCCTAATTTATAATTAGTTTCAATATTTTGAGTAAAACTTACAATATGAGTTAATTGACCCATGTTATAAGATTCTTCTAATCTACCTTTATTTGATAGAGAAATGTTGTTTGACCACTTAGGTCTTCTTTTTAAATCGATGAATAACGATTCTGATAATTGAAGATCATGTCTCCAAGTTGCTGGTCTTTTAAATCCACCAGCTTTGTATAATGTAAATTCAAGAGCTAAAGCTTCAACGTTATTTCTATTACTATAAGAACCTTTTCTATACTCTTGCTCTAATGCATTAAGTAACCATTCATCAACAATATATCTATGGTTATTAATTCTATCAATCAATTCATGAATTTGAGTCATATTTTATACCTTGCTCGTTTAGAGCTATACGATTATTTAAATGGTGTTGTTCAGTTTTATCTTTTGAATCTCCATAATATGGAACGGCGTGATAGTTTTCAATCATCAATTGATTTACTGACATTGAATTATATGAAATAAACAATTCACCAAGGATTCTACCAAACTTACCTTTGTCATGAGATACGAGTGTTACTTTTTTATCTTTTAAAAGTGATTCTAAAAACTTTTTAGATTGTTTACCATAAAACTTTTCTTCAAGATCGCGTGTTCTAGATTCTGGAGTATCAATACCCATCATTCGAACTCGTTGCTTTTTATAAATCATTCCAAAGCCTAAGTCAATATCTACATCAACTGTATCTCCATCTACTACTCGAGTTACGTAAACTTTATAAGTATACATTACGATAGCACCGCCGAAATATGTTCCATATCAACAATCACTGCAGCATTTCCATCAACATCAACTGGCATTGATTTGTCCCATCTCAAAAAGATTTGATCGCCTTGTTTTAGATGAGTTGCTTCAGGTCCTACAGCTAAAACTAATCCTGGTTTTGCTCCTTTACTTACATCACCAGATAAAATAATACCACCGGCTGATGTATTTTCTTTTTGTACTTCGGTTACAAGCACATTGGTTCCAATCATTTTAATCATTTGTTTTGCTCCATAGTATATCACTATATTTTGTTAATTTATCAAACTTGACAAGCTTCCTTTTTTCAAGTTCTTCCTTAGTTACAAATCCGTACTCAACCAGTAAATCAATCATAGCCAAAACATCTCCAGCTTCTTTTTTGATTTCTTCGGTATTTCCAAATCTTAAATATTTACTACATGCTTGAGTAAGTTCTCCACATTCTTCCATTGTAACGCAAAGCACTTGTTGATAACTTCTCAATGTATGTTTCATAATTTACCTCATTTTGAAAGCCTTCCATGGCTCTTAAAATTTTTCCACCTAGTTTTTTTATTTAGAAGCTTTTTCTACACCTGATGCTTTTTTAGCAACTTGTTTGGTGTACGATACGCCTCTGTACGTTAGTTCTACAGTCATCGTAATTCTCCTATTCTGGATTATACGATTCTTTTAACGCATGAACCAATGCGAGTCTCTAAAGCGGACTATACTATAATTATTTATATATTATTTCTAAATACAAATTCAATAGCTCGTTCGGCTTCTTTTATCATATCACGTTTACCATACCAACTACCTGTTTCGTTATCAAGGTCAGAGCATATCCAAGCAATTTCTTTTGCTGATATTGGATAACCTCTTTGCATTGCATTACCGGCTGTTGATACCATAATTTTGTACATTTGTAAGTACCAACCAGAACCAGTAATTTGTTTGTATTCTTCTATTTGTTTTTGATTTACAAAAGGGCAGTCTCTATATCCTGTCCACGTAAAGTTAGTATTTTGTAGTTGACCTTTTCTGTGTTCGATGAGTCCTTGCTTGATGGCATCTGGAAGCCTATCGAAAAATGATTCAGATTGTACGACGTATCTGTGTTGCTCCATGAGCTTGGTGGGATCCATAACAAATCCGTCGTGGGTAAAGATGAAGTTATAGGCTCCTTTGTATTTTGATGGAACGTAATACATCCTGCTGAGATCTTTGGTTTGAGCATCTGCAATGTCTCCTATTTCTTTATTTAAAGCATACCAAAAATGTTTGATTTTATCTACTGGAACATGTTCAGTTAATGGAAATACCAATCTAAACTTTGGATGTTCTTTAGTAGAACTTGCTGTTGAATAACAAACGTATTTGTATTTAGAATATTTTTCATGAATATCATCAATTGAACCTTCATAATCATCAACATCAACAATGCCGAAACCACCCCAGCCTGTAACATTACTATTTGCTCGGGTGGTTCCGGTCTTATATGTAGCTGGTGAAATCAATGGAGCATCAGTTTTCTTTTGATACTTATTGCCACCTGCTAACTTGTATAATACTTTTTCAAAATCTTCAAACGAATCATAATCCATTCGCTTTTCAGTTTTGTTATCGTATATACTGTCAAATATCGTTAAGGATACCATGATTTCCACTATGTGATGGATTAACCCAACCTTCAGGTTTTACCAAATCAGGCAAACCTAGAGGATTAGGTCTTTCCTCTTTTACTCCAACCTCTTTAGCCATATTAGCTTTATGGACTTCATCCCAAGCTTTATATGGATCAACACCAAAGGCATCAAGAGTTCCAATTGCAACAACGCATAAGTCAATTAGACCATCAACGATTTCTTCAGCATCCTTTTCACCTGCTGCTTTAAAAGTTTCTTTAAACTCTTCTTCAACAAATGCAATACGGAAATGAAGTAGTTGTTCCAATTTATCTGGATTATTTTTTACCCATTCATGCACGCCATACTTTTTGTGCATATCATTAATATCTTTTACCCAATCTTTGCTCATGTGATTATACCTTGAGGTTGTGTAAGCTGAATTGAACTAGTTGCTGATCTATGTTGTTCAACTAAATCATCCATTGGATCAACAATAAAAACAACAAATTGCTTTGAAATAGTCAATCCATCTTCAGCTTTGGTATATGGCATAAATGGCATAAAGCCAAGTTTACCTTCGCCTGCTGGAATTAGTACAATTGGTTTATCAAATTGAACGACTGAGTCGTCTTCCTTGGTAACATTTGCGATTACTTCTTCGCCTGATGTTAACCTAATCAGTTTTGTGGACATGTCCACCTCCTATGTAGTTAATTATATTACACACTATCGTAGCCGGTAATATTAGTTATATTATAACACAGTTTTCTGCATTTGTAAACTGTTTTTTTAAAAAAATTCATCCAATGTTGCCACTTCTTTAGAGTTCCAACCAATGGCTGAAAGTATAGGTTCAATTACGTCCAAGAACGTTTTGTTAAATTGAACGTCATAGTCAATATAACGATGAAGGCCAAACTCCTCCGGCAAATAATCCAAGAAAGATATTACATTTTCCTTGATTTTATTTGGCGTACGAAGATAAATGAATTTGATCTTTTCGCCATTTTGAATTTTGTTGTACTGCTTTTGTAAAGACAAATCAGTAATCATTTTGTTGTATAAGATACTACCACGAGCATGGATCGGTGTACCTTTTCGATAAATTGTTTGCTTATCCATAAACTGCGTTAAATTAGTTATACCACGTGGAAAAGCAATTTGATCTGGTGGTAATGTTTTAAAGTGGGTCCTAAACAATTCAATATCGCGTTGAACTTCCGATTCAGATCCAGTCATAATAGTAGTAAACATTTGTTTCAATGCCTCACGACATGGAGCTGGAGTAGAAGATTTGATAGCTTCAATACCCATAATTTTAAGTTTAGGTTTTGCATAACGTACACCTTCATTATCATGTACGTTGAGGATATACCTTTTCTTGGCTGTCCATATTCCACGATCAGCAATAGCTTCACGTTTCATTACCATGCGATTATCAATACCACCAAGCATATCAAACAATTGATCGTATGCTTTAGCCAGTACTGGTTCTAGCTTTTCGTTACATACAGTGTCAAGAAACTCCAAAGGATTTTTGGGATTCACTGCTTTGATAAGATCATCAAGGGTAACATAAACCGAATCAGTATCAATGGCCAAGACATAATCTTTGTTTGTTTTTAGAACTTTGTTGAGGTAATCATTAATAGCATTTTCAGCCCAGCGAATTGTTAGCTGACCAGTTAGTGTAATACCTTCAGCAATACGTTGATCAAAGAACCTAAAGTACTTATTACCAAGAGCACCATAAAGACTGTTGAGTAGAATCTTAATAGACATTTGCTGGTTTTCAGCAATGGCAATATCCCGTTGGATTCGATACAATTCCTGTTTATCGGTTTTGTCAACTTTTTCCAATTCACGTTGTGAACTAAGCATTTGCTTTTTAATAACAACACGTTCGCTGTACATTTCATCAATGATTTGTGGTAATATACCTTGACGATCTGTACGGAAATATTGTCCAGAAGCTGCGACACATTTGTTATCAGTATCAACTTGGACTTTGTTTAAGCATTTATCAACATCCAAATTAAGAACTTGACCAGACATGATTGTTTCTGGAGACATGTTGTATTGCATAATAATTGATGGATATAGAGAGTTCAAATCAAATGATACTACCCAGTTGTGTAATCCAACATGTGGATCTTTTACATAACCACCTGGGTATGGCGATTTAAACTTTTCTTCGCCAAATGGAACAATCACATTGTTAGCATATAGATTACGATAAATGATTGCATCCCAAATAGCTGTGGTTCCCATTACATCACCATAGTTAACGCCACCACGATAAGCCATAGTAAGTGCCAATGTAATCAAACCCATTTTGTCTTCAATACGATCAACCAAGTCCACGTCTTTGATATTATAGTCAATAAACTTTTGGTGATCATATTTGTAAAGAGTATGTAGGTTACCAAACTCTTCATACGAAAGCTTGTTTTCACCTAGAACAACATGCGCAATATGATCTAGTTTATATGATTCTTGTGGACCATAAGAGTAACCAAACTTTTTAAATAAGTCAAGATAATCCATTTGAGCAATACCTTGAATTTCAAAAGCGCATTGTTTACGTTGCATTGTTGTTACATCCCTGCGATCAATTAATCCCCAGGGTGATAATCGTTTGGCAACTTCTTCACCATGAAGACGCAGTATACGATTAATAAGATATGGAATATCAAAGAATCTTGAGTTCCAACCAGTCACAACATCTGGACATTGTGATGGTAAAGCCCAATGAGCTACAAACTTAAGTAGCAATTCAGATTCACTTGCGCATTCTTCATAGACAACACGATTTTCCTGCATAATACTATTTTCAACATCGTAAGGTTGTAAACCCCAGACATAGTATGTATTGTCAATATTGTTTTTCATACAAATGGCAGTTACTTCATGTGCTGCCTCTTCAGGTTCTGGGAAACCAGAATCCGATTGTACCTCAATATCAATTGAAGTAACATTAATTAAATTACGATCAAATTTAATATTTCCAGGAAACTCTTCATTGATGAAGGCTGGAATGTGTTTGTTGTTTCCATATATGTGACGACCAACAACTTGTTGATTTGTTTGTAGCCATTCTTTAGCATCACGCATGGAATCAAATTTAATTGGTGCAACCTTAGTACCATCAAGGGCAATCCAATTAGATGACTTTGGTGTATTAACAAAATACGTTGGTTGGTATTTTATTTTCTTTTGGACTTTTTTACCGTTGTCATAACCACGATAAAGAAGGTTGTTGCCAAATCTAGAAACTGATGTGTAAAAATTCATAGTGTAAACATATCCAAATAATAAGGTTATATTATATCACATTTTAAACGTAATGTAAACGGTAGATGGGAGGGAATTTCACCCTCCCGCTTTTTAGATCAAGAGACTTGGATAGGCAGCAATCACAATTGTTACAGGGGCCAGCATTAATGCCGTTCCCATAATTAAAATTGCTTCGAATCCGTGTCTAATTTCATGCTTATTTTTACGTATATAACCCATGATTAACTCCAGTAAATTGATTATTACAACCTACTGGGTTTTCGCTGTCAAAACTATCCTAGAATAGTCTTTTTCTTTGATGCCCCAGTAGACCCGATTTCGATCTTCCTAGGACGCCTTTCTTCTGGAACTTCAACCCTGGCATTTACCACGAGTATACCATTCACAAGATCGGCACCATCTATTACGACAAATTCTGAGAGGCGGAAGCTCTTCTCAAATTTGCGGGATGAGATACCTTTGTGCGCGTATTCACGTTCATCATCTGCTTGATGTTCTCCTTTAACTAAAAGAATGCCATCTTTTACCTCGATTGAAATATCATCTTGGCAAAAACCCGCAACTGCTAGTTCGATAATAAAATTTTCATCATCGACTTTTACTACGTTATGGGGCGGATAGTTATCTTGAGCTCTACCGGCTGAATGTATCCTTTCAAGCTCGTTTAGTATTGGTTCAAAACCAATGAATAGTGAACGTGGGACGTTCATAGTACTTCTTACCATTTTAGTTTCCTCCTATATATAGCAAGGTTAATATTGCACCCGACCATCGGCATGCAAATATATTTATACCAGCAAACTTGCCAGTTTAAATATTCTTTAGTAGGCGATTCCAAATTTTATGGATTCTACCTGATTTCATTAATTTGTGTAACTTCTTTAGTATATTCATATTATAAGTATTTTATAAATCTAATTGGATAATTTACTAATCCACTTGTATCTGCAATGTAATCTTCTGGAAAGTCTGGCAAGTCAACATAGTCTGGCTTTGTGGTACATCCTTTACCTTGACTTAAAAATTCATCATAAGCTTCTGCCAATCTATCCATCCATAGCACCGCACCCCAATCTTCATCTCTTCTGTTTGCGTAATCAACAATTCCTTCTAATCTTTGATCGTAAACATAAGTTGGATACGTTTCATGTAAATGCCTTAAATCAATTCTTCCTCTAGACCAAGCAAATTTTAAATTACAATATTGCATAGTATCTTCGCCAACTAATAATTCAGGATCCATTCTAAATTCTGAAGTACAAGCTTTTTTAGAATAAAAAGTAATTCTTAAATGCGGTTCCCAATTATTTATGTAATTATAAGCAAATGAATATATTCTAGTATGCGCTGCATTTAATCGTCTTGAATATTCATCGTTTGGTAAATAAGGAATATATGTACCTTCTAATGTTTTTTCCCACCAGTTTTTTGTATGTAAAAATGTTCTATATGCAAAAGCTGGAATATAAGCAGGATTAAATGTAGCCTGAGTTTTGGATTCAGGCATTGACCATTCCGCCGCAGCCAAAACTCCTATTTGATATTCTAAAGCAATAACATCTGGCGGTGATTCGCTTTGTGCTATTTTATCATATAACCAAATACCATGAGGAGTAATCCAATCATCACCATCAACCAATACCATATAATCATTATCTGAATCTTGAAAAATATCAAATACTGAATTTTTTCCAGTTGATGGAGTACCATCACTTTCAGTGACATAGTACTCGACACCTTCTGCTTGACACCAAGCAACTGCTTCATTTTTATAAGCTACTCTTTCTTCTGTGTCTAATAGGGTATTGATGACTATTACCAAATCTTCCTTTGGTATAGTATCTAAGTGCCTTTTGGTCGTGTGCATATTTCTAGAGCACAACGCATAGTACTTTAGTTTAGCCATAGTTTACCCAATTGGTTTTACAGGCCAAATAATATCTCTAGGATATCCTTCTTGCTCTGTTATGTCTCTTAATTGCTGTCTATATTCTCTATATTGTACTGACATAGTTCTATCAGTTAGGCCTTCAATATCAGTTTCTTCAAGTAGCCTAGCTCTTTTAGCTCTAACTCTTAAATTTATTTCATGATCTGACAATGGAACAATATTAAATGATCTAGTTCTATTTTCATCAGTTTCACTCCACACTTCTTCTAATTTTTCAAAGTTTGGATTATAATCAGGAAAATCTGTTAGTACCAATGGTTTTAAAGATCCATTCCAACTTGCTGGAACATATGCTTCGGATGCCACATCTTGTTGATAAAAAGCATAAGCTTCTGGTTGAGCATGCTTTACTAATTCTAAAATTAAACTATCACTGATTTCTAAATCTTCCGAATAGTGTCTTTGAGTTACATATGCTCTTCTGCCTTCAGCAGTAAATCTCATTGTAACACATTTTTCTGTAGTATCAATTGAAATTATTTGATAATCATTATACATTTTTTTCTCCCAAATTTATACAATTATTTTAATTGCAAAATAACCATTGCTATTATAGGTATTGGTGCTAGAGTTCCATTGACCAGAACTAAGACCTGTTCTCATCATAGATGCAATTTTTCCAACGTCTGAAGTTGAATTATAGTTGGTCCATGCATATCTCCAACCATAAGCATAAATCCCATTATGCTGAGTACCAGATACTTGAGAAAACGAATCTGCATCAGATCGATTAAGTTCTAAATCATAATTCACGATGGTGGTGTCACTCGTAACATCTCCATATCTCCATGGTTTATCATTAAATCTAAATTTTATTTTAGACCAACCATTATTTCCACTGCCACGTTTAAAAATATTAACTGCACCAGTAGTACCTGTTGATGAGTCGACAGTACCTTCAAAGACTATACCGGTTAGTTGTTGACCTGTACTAAAATATAAATTTCTACTTATACTTCCAAATGAACCTACTGAGGCTCCAGATTCTCCACCAGTAATAGTAAAACCATGCCCTTTATAAGTTCCATAACCAGCTCTATTGATTTCATCATCGTTATTTTGAGGCCTCATTGTTATGTTTGCGCTTTTTACACTAGCAGAATAAAAGTCAGTCATATGTATTTGTTCAAAACTAATTCTTTGGGGTCTAGCTAACCATGGATCAATATATCTTAAGTCATCAAAATCCACACCCTGACTAGTGCCTAAATTAAACTCACTAACTACATCAGATATACTAACTTGTCCACTGGATGTAATAGCCAAAACTTACTCCTTATTACTATTGCCTATATTATACTTAGGGCATAAGTCCCAATTAGCTTTTTCTTTATATGGTATTACTTTAATTTGTCTCAATGGAGCAATATCTTTAGCTTGCTCAGCATTAACAAAAGTAATTAATCCCCAATCTGCTAATAACGTAGCAATTGTATTTCTACGTTGAATATCATTTAACAATAAGTTAGATGGTTTTCCATCTAATAAAAATAACTCTTTAAAGTGCACAATAAAATATCTGCCTTGTTTATGTAATATATGACAAGACTGATATAGTTTTGAATCTTTCCTTGAAGCCACTCCAATACGAGTTAGGGTTTCCCTGATTTTTAAAAAGTCATCAGGTTCATTTAGTGTGATCTCCAGCATGGAAGCTGGTGACCAAGAGATTTCTACATTATTTTCGTTTTCCACCTTTATAAATCCTTGTTTTTATAATTTCAATTTGTTCATCATTAAATAATGGTAAAACGGATTTAGCTTTTTCATTGCTATAACCATAATATTCTTTAATGACATCTATATTTTCTAACTCACTGGCCTTAGCCCATTTAGAAAACCTTTTCTTCTTTCTGATTATATTTATAAAAAAATCGAATTGAAGACGATTGTCAAGATGATGATTTAAATTCATTTCATTAGCAAATAGAACTGTATCTGGAAAATAAGACAGTCCTCGATTAACCATGAATGGAGTGTATGCTTTTTCAGCTACATCATCCACCATGATGTCCTTTTTAGTTGTGTTGATTGCGTTTAGGTATTCAAATGGGTTCATTTAAATTGAACCCCAGCCATAACTTCAGTTAAACAAGCAACAGTGTTTAATTCATGATCAGCAACAAAAGAGTTTTTATATTGGTAATCAGCCAAGATTAATACCAATTGTGGTATACTTGACGGTTCAATATAATCAGACATGTTATCATATATCTTACGATAAATTGCAGCTGGTTCAGAATCAATATTATTAGCAACCCATTGACGCATTGCTTTGAAGTTTTTTTCCTTTAGATGAATCATCAAATCATTTAAGGAAACTTCAGATAAAGATACCAGAATACCAGTATCAATTACGCCACTACTTGAATATCGTTGTAATTCATTTAGAACTTTACGCCAATCAGGCATGTGCTTCATAATTAATTCAGCAACTACCTTTTTGTCATAGGTGATATTTTCATTTTCCAATATATCACCAACCCTATTAAGGAATTGACCACATAGAGTGGCTGAATCTTTTTTAGATACATTAAATTCAATTGTTGTACAACGAGAATGTAGTGGATCAATAATTCGGTTTTTAAAATTACAGGTTAGAATAAACCTACAATTAGATGAAAATTCTTCAATAAATCCACGAAGTGCTGGTTGAGTTGATTGCGCATTAAGGTAATCCGCTTCATCAAGTATGACTACCTTATAGCCACCTTGTAGTGATACTGATGAAGCGAATTGTTTAATTTTATTACGCAAAGTGTCAATGCCAGATTCTTCAGATCCATTGATAAGTAAGTAGTCCAATTCAAGTTCGTTACATAAAGCTTTAGCAACAGTAGTTTTACCTAGCCCGGCTGAACCGGTAAGAAGCATATTGTGTAGGTCACCTCCTTTGACAATATCTTCAAATGTGGATTTAATGTGTTTTGGTAAAATACAATCCTTGATTTTTTGTGGACGATACTTTTCAACCCATAGAAATTCTGTCATTATAGTACCTCCCAACCAAGAACTGTTGATACACGAAATGACCTCCATGCATCTTTGTCAAGAGACCAAACTGCAATATGATCAGTATCAGGGTTGACACTTTCAATTACCGTTTCGATTCCATTGGCTTTTAAAACAGTTGGGTTGAGAGTACAAGGCATGACTCGAATTTCATCTGAGTCAATCTTTTGAAATGTTACAGTTACTGTACCTTTTTTGAGTGCTTCGATTAAGCGTGCGTTTTCAGTGCGATCCATAATATATCCTTCATAATAAAATTAAAAGTGCGCAGGGGAGCTACCCCTGCATTAAGCTAATTAGATTAAGCTGCGTCTTCGTCAGCTTCATCGGCAGGAAGATCATCCCCAGCAGGTACTTCACCTTCTGGTACTTCCTCACCTTGTGCTGGTGCTGCCGCTTGTAGGAATGCTACAACACGATTTCTTACAGCGCCAACTGCTTCCAATTCACCACCTTCGAAAGCACCACGCTTAGAGCAAATATCGATAATTTGCGCTACAGTAGCAATATCTTGTAGTGAAAGGCTTGGAGCGGCTTGCTCCTCTGGTGCAGCTTCAGTTGCTGCAGTTACTTCTTCAGTCATTTTTCTTCTCCTTTGCAAAGTAGACTAATTGATGGAAACCCGACCATCGGCATTTCCAATATTATCCTCATAGTATTATGAGAATTTTTTCTGTGCATAGTTATTTATACACCGAAACTTGACGATTTCTCCAAAGCGATATAATAATCCAAAGGATTATCAGCATTTCTCCAATTAGAAATAAGCTTTGATGAGATCGAAACTTTGTAGTCGCCTTGTAGCATTTTTAAATTAGAAATACTAAAGACGTAATTAAACGTTGACGATGATGAGACACCCAGATCAATATCAAACGTGTTAGCAGTTGAATCCTTTTCATCGAATACTGATGCCACGATTTGATCACCATCACATGCAAATTTCAATTCCGAATGACCAAGAACAGCAGCTGCTTTTCGAATTTTATCCAATGTATCGGATGTGATATCAAAAACAACTTCGCATTCAGGCATATTAATATCTTTGCTTGGTTGTGTTAGAATATCAATTTCAGAATAGAAATATTTAATCTTTTGAGATCCATCAGACATTAACAAATAGTGATCTGTAAATGTAAGATCAGGATCATTCATAAGATTGTAAAGAGATAGAAACTCGTTAAGGTCATATACACCAAATTCGCCAGGGAAGTCTTCCAAAATAGAAGCTTTTGCCATAATCGTTTTAGCTTCAGAAATAGTTTTGAGTTCTTTTCCTGGTTTAAATACTAAGTTGGAATTAATTCCAGCAAAGTTTTTGAGTATACTAATAGTTTCACTTGAGATTTTCATAATTATTTTCCTTTATTTAGACGATCATGCTCATTTAAGGCGAGCAATGCATAATGTAGTACCTTCATCAAATCCTTACGATGATCTTCTACGGTTCCTTTCTTACCATACCTAGCATTATATTTATCAACGTTGCCTAGGAAGAATCCTAATCCATGGCCACGATCAACAATTACTTCAGAGGATTGGAATCCTCCTTGGCAATAGTGCGCTCCGTATGTAGAATCGATATACGATTGGAACTCTTTGATAAGAGTTCCCTCGTTAAACTTGTAATTAATAGCTGGTTTCTTCATTTGACTCCTCTGGTAATTCAGTCATTTCAATCTCTACACCAGCATCAACTTTTGAGTAGAGATCCAAGAATGCTGATTTTGTATCTTCATCAAACCTTGCGATACAAAGATCAATTGCTTTAGATCTGTTTTTAAAGATCGAAAAGGTTTGAGCAATATGACATAGCCTACGTGTTGAAATAACTTCATCAACGCCATCATCATAAAATGTTTTCCTAATAATGTCAGCCCATGTAACTAGCTTTTCAACAAAGTCGCTATCTTCAACACCAAACTTAGACATGTGGTTATTAAGAATTTTAGTTTCAATCGAAGGTGATGGAAACTTTTGATCAATCGCAATGGTAAACCTTTCAAGGAAAGCTTCATCAATAATTGAAGCAGCTGTAAACCTACCATCTTCAGAACCTTTACCTTTGGTATTGGCTGTTGCTATAACATTGAAGCCAGCCGCAGGAGTAATTGTTTCACCCGTCTTTTTAACCACAACAGGCTTGCCTTCCAATATACCTTGAAGGCACATAATTTTATTTGTAGCTCTATCGATTTCATCGAGCAATAAAACCGCACCGTTCTCCATTGCTTTGAGAACCGGTCCTTTAGCAAAGACAGTTTCTCCATTGATAAGCCTGAAACCTCCAAGCAAATCATCTTCATCTGTTTCTGGATTGATTTGAACACGTATAAACTCCCTATTTAGTTTAGAACATGCCTGTTCAACCATGAATGTTTTACCATTACCTGATAAACCAGAAATGTAAACTGGATAGAACATTTTGGATTTTACAACTTTAACGATATCGTGGAATGCACCCCAGGGAACAAACGTAGGATCAGCTTTAGCAAAAGTTTTTTCCTCGTTTACGATTGATTGCATTTTAGCAACTGGAGTAATATTCACAACGTTGTTATCCACAGGTTGTAACAAAGCACTTAGATCATAAGTACCAATTTTGACTCTGTTTTCAGCTGTAAGTAGCGGGACAAAGTCTTTGCCGGTGTACCCCATTTCCTTTGCGGTACTTTCAATAATATTTTTACGAAACTCCTTTTGATCTGGATACTTAGTAGCCAGTTCCTTAAGGATGTTTTGGGTTGATATTTTCAAGTCTTTCATAATGTAGTTCCTTATCATTTAATATAGGTATATTATACCATAGTTTGAACTGTTTGTAAACGGTTTTTTTCACTTTTTTTCACTTTTTTTCACTTTTTTTACGCTACCGCTCTACCAAATGTAGTCATAAGTACTTTATTTTGCTTTTTGCTTTTTGAGTACTTTTTAAATGCATTGGCCATTTGACCTTTAGTTTGATCAGAGGTTACTCCAAACTCATCATCTTCAGCTGATAATGATTTACCGCCTTTGATGAGATAAAACTCATTGTAACCTAATGTGTCATTCATAATAAAGCATTTGTTTTTTCTGTATGATTTGTTAGCATCGGCCTTTAGAGTTTCCCAACCAAGATCGCTATCCCACGCAATTTGGCCAAGCTTTGAGTTCCAATGACGATTATTATCTGCCATGAAAAAGCCAATAGTATTTGTGTTGTATCTTTTAGCAAGGTTTTCAATAAGGCCTGCTGTAATTTTAGTACCAGCGCCATGGGTGATTTTGCATGCCTTACCATCAATCATAAATGTCATACCATTTTTTCTATAACCTTGAATTTTTTTATCTTCTAATTTGCTATCATGGTAAGCATTAGTGTTATTAGCATCACCATCAGAAAAAACCACAAAATTCATTTTTTCAACTTGGTGCTTAATTTTAAATTCTTTAACTAGGTGATGTGATACAATCAACGCTTGATTCAAAGGAGTTGAGCCATACTCTTCGTCCCTAGCCAAAATAGATTGAGTTGTATAATAATCACCTTTTGATCTTAGGTACATATGTTTGATAGAATCATCAAAATCTTTTTTGCTTAGCTTTGAAGAACAAATCAATGGCATTGCCAAGTTATCCATTTCAAGATCACCATCATGGATTAAACCAGATTCTCTTAATTCGTGCCAATGTAATTTTTGATTTGTTGAAGTAAAAGCATAAACATCAAACGGGATATTTATTTGCTTACAAAATATTACCAAGTGAATCAGCTGATCAAGTACATATTCCAATGAATCACACATTGAACCAGAATAATCAACTAACATGATCATACCATGGTTTTTAGAATTATGTAACCTAGTGGTTTGTAAGAAAATGTCATCATTAGTTTTGTAAGCATGTAGTTTATTTACATCAATGATACCAGTTCTAGCTGTTTGAGCCTTTGCCCATCTTTCAGCAGCCTTTCTCATTTCAAATTCTTTAACTGCTAATTGAACACCTCTTTTCACGCCTTTGATATATGATGGCCATTCAGTTTCAAGTCTTTGTACACAACTTTTAACGTATTCGGCATCACCATACAAATCATTGGTTTTCTTTCTTTGATCCTTTAGATCAGAGTATGATATAACAGCCTTTTTAACAATTTCTTTGGAGACATCATTTATAACAAGTGGATGTGAAGTACCACCCCAATCATTTTCAACAGCATCAAACATTTCTCTTTCAGCTTTTCTAAAAGCATTGTCAGTAATTGATTCATCATGCTCAGGTTCAAGTACTGTCACATTTGATTCAGCTTCAACTTCAAATTGAGATTCAGATTCATCGTTACTTTCTGTTTCTTGAGGCTCTGGTTCTTCACCAAGTAATTCTTTCCACTCATCTTCAGTCAATGGAGTATTTTCTACATCTTGTTCCTGACCATTATCGTCATTTTGATCTTCATTTGACTCTTCATCTTGTGGAGGTGTTACCTTTTCAGGTTCATTTTCTTTTGTGTAAGCCAAGATGTCTTTAACAAGTTGTAATACTTCTGGAAAGTCTTGGGTAGTATTTGCTCTATCCATAAAGACTTGTTCTTCATCAGTAAATGGAACTTCAATTAGCTGACCAATCTTAGCTTTTAGATTAATTTTGTCGATAAGTTTTAGATTTGCAATATCCATTTCAGCAACATCGCCAAAGAAGTTATCTTCAAATAGCTTTTTGTAACCTCTTGAGAATGGACCAACAAGACCTGGATATCTAGATTTAACTTTACGTTCAATCCTAGCATCTTCAATAACATTAATATAAGAACGTGGACAACCCTCTAGTTTTTCAGGGCTATCATGCCAACCTTCAAATGGTGTTTCCAATGCATGACCAACTTCATGACCAACAAATAGATCATAAACGTCTTTTGGCATGTCCTTCCACATGGGAAGACCAAGAACACGATTCTTAATATCAAACCAAGCCGTATGGTAGTTACCATGGCGAATGGTAAGATTTTCTTTAGCTAGTAATTTTGGAAGTGCTGAGTTATCGTACATAGTAGGTCCTTATCAATATATGTATATTATACCACGCTTCTACACATATGTAAACGGTTTTGGTGAAAATAATTCACTTTTTTTAAACTTTTTTGTTATATGGATAGAACCAGAAGTTATAAGGGCTACTTGATCTTTGAAAAATTCCTCTCTTTAATAAACTCAATTTTTGATCTAAATTTGTTTTCTAGGATATCGCCTTTATGAGATATAATAAAGACATTTGTTCCATCTTCCAATGTATTCAAAATCTTGGTTAGATTATCAATACCATCATGATCCAAAGAGGAATCAAATGTTTCGTCTAGTACTAGCAAATTAGTTGCTGCACTATTTTTCATTTTAGCAATTTGTCTCCATGTAAATAGTAGACTTAAGTCTATTCTTTGCTTTTCACCTTCAGAAAAAGACGCATAGTTAAATGTATCTCTATGTCTTGATCTAATAGTTTCATTAAAGTTTTCATCCAAATGGAACGCAACAAAGAAATCTAAAACTTGTAGGTATTGATTAATAAGTCGATTCATTACTGGCAAATATTGTTTGATGACTTTTGTTTTGATACCAGTATCTTTTAGCATTTCACCAATTACTTCATTATATGTTCTTTCCTCTACATACTCTAGTTTTTTCTCAGTAACTGAATCTTTACTAGTTCTCATGTTTTCTAATTCAGTTTTAGCAGTTTTAACATCACCAGATGATTGTAATAGGTTACCAATCTCTCTTTGAATTTTTTCAATTTCTTTTTGAATCAATAAAATTTTATCGTTATTAGAATTAATATGTCTTTGCCTTTGTAAAAGACCTGACATATTTTCTTTACATTCTTCAAATGCTGAAGTATTTTTACTAACTTGTTGTTTTAATTCTTCCATTCCTTTTTGAACTTCAGCGGCTGACTTTTGTATTGCACTAATTTTTTCTTGCTTAATTTCAGCATCAATAGATTGATCACATGTAGGACATTGATCGTGTTCTTCAAAGAATTTTCCTTGGCCAACTAAATCTTTAATTTTAGATTTAAATTGTAAATGATATGACTTAAGTTGATTTGCTTCTTGATTTAATTCATCTTGTCTTTTAGATTCAACTTCAACTAATGTTGTAAGGTTTTCACCAAGCTCTTTAGATTCATTAAACAATTCTTTTATTTCAAGCTCATATGATTTTACAGACTCTTCCTTAGATTCAATCATATCGTTATTGATAGATTGTAGGTCTTTTATGTACTTCGTCTGCGCATCTATCTTGGTTTTAAATAGCTCTAACGCGTGGTTAATTTCTGTTAACTCGTCTCTGATCTTTGCGTTACGTTCTTTCAGTAACATATTCATCTTTGAGAAGATGTTAATATCCAATAGATCTTCAATAACAGCTCTACGAGACCATGCAGGCAATTGCATAAATGGAATAAATGAACTACTCCCTAATACAACTACTTGGTGAAACGATTTATGATTAAGTTTTAAAATATTTTGCTCTAGGAACTTTTGATAATC
>Ga0213858_10000082_pt1 | contig 39154 bp, 21 predicted proteins | sample PICome_FD_160122 | JGI IMG/M metagenome (GOLD analysis project Ga0213858, IMG submission 160122) | Coastal seawater microbial communities near Pivers Island, North Carolina, United States - PICO245 | ecosystem: Environmental > Aquatic > Marine > Coastal | place: USA: North Carolina | collected... | reverse complement strand
TAGAGGAAGATGATTTCCGTAAGAATGGTGGAGTAATGAACCACGAGACTGTGGAATCAATTCAGAAGCGGCGTAAGCCTTTCACTGTAGACTACACAGGTTTTGGATGGGTGCTCATCAAGAAGGGTGTCTTTGAGAATCTTGAGTATCCTTGGTTTGCTCCTAAGATGCAAGTGTTTGAGTCTGGTGCAGTACAAGATATGTGTGGAGAGGATGTATCCTTCTGTCTTGATGCTAAGGAGAAAGGTTTTGATATCTGGTGCGATCCTCGTATTCGCGTTGGTCACGAAAAAACTCGTATCATCTGATTATGTACAATATCTTATGTAATGGACGTAAGATACATCAAGGACTCAGTGCTGAAGAAGTTACTGAGATCCTTGACGATTATGCACATCAGTATTATGATAGCACTGATGAAGACATCAACCCAAACCATTTTGAAATTGAGGTAGACACTAATGGCAATGATGAAGCAGGGTAATTATATCCCCGGAAAACCGAAGAAGACTCGTCAAGGTTGTTCACAAAATACGTTGCTTGCTGCGACCTCTCGTAATAAGAAAAAGAAGCGTTATCGTGGACAGGGTAAATAAACATAGCGAAACAGTTATGAATGGCTTGTTTAATTACTAACTTACCATCAGTTGAAGTCTGGGTAAGAAAAGAATATCTCACTGACCATCAAAGTGGTCATGGTGAATTTGTAAAGGGCGTTTGGGTGTCGTGTAAGTCGATGCCTGGACGTGCTTTTTATTTTGAGACCTACTTACCAGAATATGCTGCAATGTACGATAAGTTACCTATCAGTGCATTTGTAACAGACCCTGAGACGCCAAGTCCTGATATGAACCTACCAAATCTACAGTTTTGGAATTGTATGGACTATGGTGTGGTTAGTATTGATAAGAAGTTCATTGGTAGTATGGACTTTGAAGTCTATACAAGGGACTATGGTAATATGAAAGGGACATATGTGTGTACCATTGATAATTATCACCATGATCCAGACTATGTTGACTATGCTACAAGTGAAAATCCTGCTGAACACAAGTCTCATAACCTAATTGAACTTGAAAATGGACAATACGCACTCTATCCTAACAATAGAATGCGTATCTATGATAACAGTTTGACTCCTGTTGAACCAAAAATGCCTGATTTTAAGGTTTCTACCCAATATTATCAGGTTGAGAACGGTTTTGACCGTCTTGGAATGGGTCGTGAAGACTAATATTTCTGGAAAACGTCAAAAGAACGCCAAAAACTCGAAGAAAACACTGCTGAGGAGCAAAATGGGCAACGCCAGAGTTGATAGAGACCAAGATTTTATGAAAAATGAGCACGGAACTGAAGAATTGATTACCGATTATGGTAATGCTTACGATCGATGGACGCAAAAGAAGGAAAAAGAGTTGAAAGAGGTAGATTATGAAGAAATTGATGATAAAACTTTCCTAAAAGAGTGATAAATAAGTTAGGTTTATGTAATATTCATGCCTGTAGAAAGGATAAGTAAGGATTTTAAGGATATTGGGAGTGCTTTTCAAATCAATCCCTTATCTAATGACCTGCTTGCAATTAAAAATGAGACTGCGATTGCAAGATCTGTAAGAAATCTTATATTTACCTTACAGGGTGAGAGATTTTTTAATCCAGATCTTGGTTCTAGAGTGTCTAGAGCACTATTTGAGAACATTGATAGAATTTCTGCATCAATTATTGAAGATGAAATTAGAAATACTATCGATAACTTTGAACCAAGGGTAAGATTAATAGATGTAAGTGTCGCACCAGACTACAGTAATAATGAATTTAATGTGACGTTAAGTTATAACATCGTTGGTATTGATGTTCTACCTCAACAATTATCATTCGCATTACAACAGACACGATAATGCCACTAGTTAATTTCACAAATCTAGACTTTGATCAGATAAAGTCTTCAATTAAGGATTACCTTAGGGTTAATTCAAATTTTACTGACTATGATTTTGAGGGATCTAACCTCTCACCAATCATTGATACGTTAGCGTATAACACTTATATCTCCTCATACAATGCTAATATGATTAGCAATGAGGTGTTCATTGATAGTGCGACCTTAAGAGAGAACGTAGTTTCACTTGCACGTAACATTGGATACGTTCCAAGGTCAAGAACTGCAGCGAGAGCAAATATTTCCTTCTCTGTTGATACTACAGACTTCGGCACCAATCCCGTCACATTGACCCTTAAGAAGGGAGTAGTTGCCTCTACAAGCGCGTTTGGTGGTGATAGTTATACATTTGCTATACCAGAAGATATTACGGTTCCTGTCCTAGACGGTACTGCATCATTTGATGATGTAGAAGTCTATGAGGGAACTTTTTTAGTAGATAATTTTACTGTAGAGTCTGATAATCCTGCTCCACCGACGAGATATATCTTAGGTAACTCAAATATTGATACTTCTACTCTCAGTGTAACTGTTAGAGATACTGAATCAAGCACAAATAGCAGAAAATATATCCTTTCAAACAGTTTATTTGCTGTTACTGGAACATCAAGTGTTTATTTTATTCAGGAGATAGAGGATCAACGATATGAACTTATCTTTGGTGATGGTATTTTTGGCAGAAAACTTGAAGCGTTAAATTATATTGAAGCATCTTATATTAGAACAAGTGGCGAAGCAGGAAATGGTTTATCAAACTTTTCCTTCAGTGGAAGAATATTAGATAATAATGGTGTTAGTGTAACAGAAGGTATTTCGTTAGTATCGACTAATATTGCGTCTGAGGGTGGAAAAGAGATTGAATCTATCGATTCTATTAAGAATTATGCTCCAAAAATCTACGCATCACAGAATAGAGCAGTAACAGCAGCAGATTATGAAGCGTTGATACCTCAAATATACGCTGAAACTGGTTCTGTATCCGCATATGGCGGCGAAACACTGACTCCACCGCAATTTGGTAGAGTTTATATCAGTATTAAACCAACTAACGGTCAGTTCTTGCCCGATAGTCTTAAAGATAACCTGAAAGTCTTACTTAGACAGTATAGTGTTGCTGGTATTATCCCAGAAATTGTTGATCTTAAGTATGTTTACGTTGAAGTTGATACAACTGCTTATTATAACGGCAATCTTGCACCAAGTGCAGACTTTGTAAAGAGCATTGTTTCTACAAATATCACAAATTACGCAGATTCTTCCGAATTGAACAAATTTGGGGCGAAATTTAAGTATAGTAAGTTCCAAAAAATAGTTGATGATAGTCACGAATCTATTACTTCTAACATTACTAGAGTTTTGATTAGAAGAAATCTTCGTCCAGTGCTGAATACGAGTGCTGAATATGAACTTTGCTATGGAAACAGTTTCCATATTAACAGACTTGATGGATTTAACATCAAATCATCTGGATTTACTGTTAGTGGTATTAATGAAACTGTATATCTTAGCGATCTTCCAGATGATAATGAAACTACAGGTTCTTTATTCTTATTCACAAATCCAACTGCAGAAGAACCCGATATTGTAAGAAGGTCTGTAGGAACTATTGATTATGTTAAAGGTGAGATTCTCTTGAATCCAATTCTCATTCAAACAACGTCTAAAGCGTTTGGCGGTGAACCAATTATCGAAATTGCAGCGATTCCAAAATCAAATGATGTTATCGGAAAACAGGATCTTTATTTGCAACTAGATATTAGTAAGAGTAATTTAAATATGAAACTAGATGATATTTCATCTGGGTCTGATACCTCGGGTTCATTATATAATGTAACAACCAGCTACACAAACGGAAGTCGCATAAGACAGTAAAGAAATGATAGAAAAGAGAATCAAACTTAGTTCAGTTGTTGAGAGTCAACTTCCTGCGTATGTTAGGGAGGATTTTCCTTTAGTAGGAGAATTTCTGTCTCAGTATTACGAGGCATTAGATAATCAAAGCGGAATATATGATATTCTCCAAAATATTGATCAATACGTTAAAGTAGAAAACCTTACAAATATTGTAGACTCTACTACTTTAACTTCTGGTGTTGATTTTAGCGATCGTAGCATTTCTGTCGAATCTACAAAAGGATTTCCAGATTCTTATGGTCTTTTAAAAATTGGTGATGAGATCATTACTTACACCTCTAAGACAGACACCTCGTTTGAGGGGTGTGTAAGGGGTTTCAGCGGCGTTACTTCCTATCAAGGGAGCAATACCCCCGACCAGTTGGTATTTACTGATACCAGTATTGATGAGCACGATAATGGTGCAACTGTATCTAATCTTAGTGTTCTTTTCTTAAAAGAATTCTTCAAAAAAGTAAAGAGACAATTTGTCCCTGGTTTTGATGAAAGAACTTTTGATGAAGATTTAAATACAAATCTATTCATCAAGCAATCTAAAGATTTTTACACTTCAAAAGGAACTGACGAATCTTTTGAAATTCTTTTTAGAGCACTTTATGGTGAAGATGTTACAATCATCAAACCAAGTGATCATTTAATTATTCCCTCTTCTGCACAATACAGAGTTACTAGAGATTTAGTAGTAGAAGCACTCAAAGGTGACCCAGAGGACTTAGTTAATAAAACACTGTATCAAGATAAAACAGGTGATATTGATGAAGCATCTGGTTCTGTTACTAACGTAGAAAAAATTGTTAGGAATGGAAAAGATTATTATGTTATTAGTTTAGATTATAATTTTAATCAGAAAGGTTCTATTGTAGGTGAATTTTCAATTCATCCACAGACACAATTAACTAGTCCTATTGTTTCTGGATCAAATACTTTAGATGTTGACTCTACAATCGGATTTCCAGAATCTGGAACTCTAATTATAGACGTTACATCCGACGTAAGGATAAGCGTTACTTATCAATCAAAGACTTATACACAGTTCTTAGGATGTAGTGGAGTAGATAGATCTTTTGATGCAGGCGAAGAGATAAGACTTGATGCCTATGCTTATGGATATAGCGATATAAGCGGAACTGAAGAAGTAGAACTTAGGATAACAGGTGTCTTATCAGACCTCTACGTCGGTGAGGAGACGAAAGAAACCAGTGCAGGTGATGTAGTTGAGATCAAAACTCTGGGCAAAAATGAATTAGGTCCAAAGGCATCTAATTGGTTGTATAATGTCGCAACAAACTATGAGGTTGATTCTGTTTCTTTAATTGACGCTTCAAACTTTACTTATAAAATTATCACTAAAGATGATAATATCATCAATCTTGGTGATTCTGTTGTACTCACACTTTCAGACGATACTACTGTTAATTCAAATGTAGTATCTGTCTCAAACGCAAAAGAATTTAATATATTTGGTCAAGGGCAATTTGATCAAACAAAACTCATCAACGTTAGAAAAGCAATCCGAAGGGCAGACTCTTCGCAATATGCAAGTGCAAATGTATATTCATCTAATGTTCAAAATACTTATGCAGGTCGAGATTCAAATGCATTCTATGTAACTTCTAACTCACTGCCTTCATATTTAAATGAAGCACTAACTGTTACGGACAGATCTGTAACGTTCTCGGGTACTTTTAGTGGTAAAGTTCTTGATATTGGTAAACACGGTTTTTATACTGGAGACTCTGTAACATATAAAGCAGAATCCTCATCAAACACTTTAAATATTTCTGAACAAATATTCTTTGTTAGAAAAGTATCTGATACTTCTATCAGTCTTTCTAAGAGTAGATCAAATCTTTATAACGCAACATATGTTGAAGTATCTGGAACAGTAACTAATAGTCAGTTTAGAATTACAGAACTTGCTGATAAAACTTTAAGCGGTCAGAAGTTAGTAAGAACTTTAACAGAACCAAATAATACTAACGATCAATCAGAAAATACTGTTTTTGGTCCCACTGGTATTCTTGTTAATGGTGTAGAGATATTAAATTACAAATCAAAGGATAAAGTTTTCTTTGGTGGTTTAGAACAAATAAATGTTCTTTCAGAAGGTAGTGATTATGATGTAATTGCTCCACCAGTTCTGGAGGTTGTAGATGCTGTAGGAACTGGTGCAACTGGTTACTGTGAAGTTCAAGGCAAGTTCAATAGAATTGATGTTATTGATGGTGGATTTGATTATGTCTCCGAACCTATCATCAGTATTACTGGTGGCAGTGGTTCTGGTGCAATTGCAAAGGCAAAACTATTTGAATTTAAGCACGAGGTTTCTTTTAACTCTGAAAGTCTCGCAGCAGAAGTCAATCTGACAAACAATACTGTTGGGTTCTCTTCATTCCATAAGTTTAGAGATGCTGAGAGAGTAGTTTACGAACCAGACGGTCAAACTGTGATTGGTGGTTTAACTACTAGTTCAACATACTTTGTTGCAGTTCAAAACTCTACAACCGTAAAGTTACACGATACTGAAAGTGATGCTTTTGCGGGTATCAATACCGTAAGTTTAACTTCATTTGGTATTGGTAATCATAGACTTGTATCTACAAATTTAAAGAAGAAAATATCTTCTATTGACGTAGTTGAAAGTGGTTCTGGATACAAGAATAGAAAAATCTCTATCCCAACTTCAGGAATCAATACCTATTCAAATGTAGTAACTGCAAAGAATCACAGATATTCTTCTGGAGAGATTGTAGTATATACAACTGAAGGAACAGAAGTAGGTGGTCTCGCTAACAACAGTTCTTATTATGTGACTGTAGTTGATGAGAACAACTTCAGATTGTCTGAAGTTGGAACTGCTACAACAACTGGTGTTGGTAATGCTGTAGTTGGCGTTACTACGGTTTCTGATTTCTTCTATAATACAAAGCAATATATTGACTTAACTTCAAGCGGGTCTGGATTCCACAGTTTCAACTATCCCGCTATTAGTGTAACTGTTACTGGAGTTATTGGAGTATCCACAAGAACTGACCAGGATTTATCTGCATCAATTCAACCAATTGTCCGTGGAGAGATTAAATCAGTATTCCTTGAGCAATCTGGTTCTAACTATGGATCTGAAGCAGTATTGAACTTCAATAGACAAGCAAACGTTAGTGTTAATACTGGCAGTGGTGCTCAGGTTATTCCTGTTGTTTCTGCTGGAAAGATTATTGAGGTTTTAGTAACTGGTAGTGGTTCTGGATACAATACTGCACCAAAATTTGAGTTTGATGGTCCAGGAGTTGGATGTCAACTGACCCCAGTATTAGAAGGTGGTAGATTAGTTGATGTAAAAGTTATTTTTGGCGGCAATGGTTATGATAGAGTAAGATCTTCTATCAAGGTAATATCTTCTGGAAGTGGCGTCAAGTTTGAAACTGTACCAAAACAATACACAGTTAACTTGGTCGAAAGACTGCTTCAGAGTGAGAAGATTACTGACGATGATGGTATTATTGATACTGGAATCAATTCTGAAACAGGTCTGCAGTTTACTCACGCATACGCACCAAGAAAACTTAGAAAAACAATTTCTTCATTCAAAACTATTAATGGTGTAAAAATATACACACCTGACCTGAGAGTACAAAACAATAAGGAAATATTATCAACTTCACACTCTCCTATTATTGGATGGGCATATGATGGAAATCCAATCTACGGTCCATATGGATTTTCTAGCATTGATGGTAAAGGAGTTGTAAAAGCACTTGATTCAGGTTACAGATTATCCTTAAGTTCCTCTAGACCAAGCACAACTTTATATCCAGCAGGATTCTTTGTTGAGGACTATGTATTTGATGAAACTGGAGACTTAGATGAGCACAATGGTAGATTCTGTGTAACTCCAGAATATCCCGATGGTGTTTATGCGTATTTCTCTACAATCAATTCTTCTTCAGTAGAAACATCTGGTGTCTTCAGAAACTTCAGAAAACCAGTATTCCCATACTTCATTGGAAATGGTTACAAATCAGTTCCTATTGAGAATAATTTTGTTGCAACATACAATCAAGATGCAATAGACCTTAATACAACTGGTGTTCTTAGAAATACTACTCCATATGGCATTCTAAACAATGATAGTGGATATAAGTATCTCGTCAATTCTAACAATATCAGAAAGCAAACCTCAGAGGTAACTTACTCATCTATAGGTAAGGTTGATTCTGTTGGAATCCTTACTGGTGGAACTGGATATGCTGTTGGTGATAGAGTTATTTTCAATAACAAAGATACTAGTGGACAAAATGCCTCTGCTAAAGTTTCTTCCGTTGTTGGTAAGGGAGTTACACAAGTTTCAAACGCTGAAGTTAGGTTAGAGGGTGTTGAATTTGTACAAGCAAAAGAAAGTGCTACTTTCCTTGGTTTTGCTACAGCACCTCATAATCTGAACAATAATAATGTTGTTAGTATTACTGGTCTTAGCACATATGGAACTGGTTTATCTGGCAACGTTGCTGTAGGAATAAGATCTGAAATCTTCTCACTTGCTACTGGAATCGGAACCACTGGCGCAACAGGTATTGTAACTTATATCAGTCTCTATGGTAACTTACAATATCCTTTCATCAGAGAGAATGACATTCTTGCTGTTGAAAGTGAGAAGGTAAAAGTTTTAAACGTTGAATTTGAAGAAGATAGAGTTAGAGTTCAAAGAGAATATGAAAGCACTGTAGGTGCTTCTCATACTGCTGGTGTTCTTGTTATTGAAGACAGCAGGAAGTTTACCTTCCCAGTGGGCGTAAGTTCAAATCGTTTCCAATATAAGGTCAACAAAGAATTATACTTCAATCCTAAAGAATCAGTTGCTTTAGGTTCTTCGTATGGGGTTGGAATTGGTTCTACCCTAACCTTTGAAAATCCTGGTGTCGGTAATAGTTCTCTGTTCGTTCCAACTAGAAGTATTTTCCTTCCAGGACACAATTTAGTCACTGGCGATAAACTGGTTTACTCTTCAAATGGCGGAACTGCGGTTTCTGTCTCCACTGATGGTTCTATGACGTTTGCACTGACAGACGAACAGACTGTTTTTGCTGCAAAAATATCTGACGACTTGATTGGTATTGCAACTAATAGAGTTGGTCTTGGTTCTACTGGTGGATTTGTTGGTATTAATAGTAGCGTTACGACAGATATCTTATATTTCAATTCTATCGGTGCTGGTGTTGTTCATAGTCTTACTACAAACTATGGTGATGATGTTGTTACTGGAAAGGTTAATAGAAATCTCATCACAGTATCCACTGCGTCAACTCATGGTATTTTACTTAATGATAATGTTCAGATTAGTTGCAACTCTGGAGTCACAACCAACTTTACAGTAAGGTATAACGATAGTAACAGAAGAATCTTAATTAATCCAAGAGATTTTGTTGCTGGTGATGTAACTCTTGCTGATAATACAATCACTATCAATTCTCATGAATTCAGTGATGGTGATAAAGTGATTCATAATGCAACTACTCCATCAGGTGGTTTGGTTGACGATAGAATTTACTTCATTATTGTAGTTGATGATAACACTATTCGCCTTGCAAATACTTACTTTGATGCAACCAGTCAAAATCAAATAAACATTGATATTACTAGTGCTTCTGGTGGAACTCTGTCCCTTGTAAATCCAGAAATTAGAGCATATAGAAATCAACCAGTCGTATTTGATGTTTCTCACCCATCATTATCATTTACAAAGAATTCTACAACTTACTCTGCATTTGATTTAAACTTCTACACAGATAGTAACTTTAGAAATTCTTTTGAGACTTCTAATGATACCTCTACTTTCAATATTATCCGCACAGGTTCTGTAGGTGTTAACACTGACGCAAAAGTAACTCTAAATGTTACCGATAGCGTTCCACAAGATCTGTTCTATACATTAGAACCAGTTGATACACTTGAGAATCCTTCTGTAAAGGTTCAGAGAATCAATGATAGTTTAAATATTTCAAATAGCAACAAGATATTAGTATTTGATAGTGTCTATTCTGGAAGTCATGTTATTTCTGGAGTAACGACTGATACTTTCTCGTTTACTGTATTTGAAACCCCAGAAAGGTCATCTTATCTTTCATCTGAAGCAGTTATTAACTATACTACTAGTTCCAAGACTGCGTATGGAGAGATTGCTGATATTACCATGACTTCTCAGGGAAGTGGTTATAGAGTTCTCCCTGGAATCACTTCAATTTCAACAAAGACTGGTTCAAATGCTGTTGTAGAGGCACAAACTACTACAATTGGTAGAGTGGATAAATTTGAAATCCAAGATATTGGATTTGATTATTCTGTAGACAAATCTGTTAGACCAACTGCAAAGTTATCTCAGGTTCTGAAGTTAGAGGCATTTAGTAATATTGATAGAATTGGAATTACCTCTGTCGGACAGTATTATACCATTGCTCCAGACTTAGTTGCTATTGATGGCGTAACTGGTAAGGTCATTTCAGATTTAGACCTGACTTATGAACTCGGAGATAGTGAAGTAACTATCCTAAAGAATACAAAAGGTATTCGTGGTGCTGTTCCTACAATTATTCCAACTAGCAACTCTAATGGTGTTGGTATTAACTCTTTAGCATATGACAGTTCTACAAAAGAAGTTACTGTTGGTCTTGCGGTAAGTTATAGCAGCACTTCACTCTATCCATTCGTAGTTGGCGATAAAGTGCTCGTAGAAAATACCAGTGTTGGTATTGGAACTACTTTAAGAGGTTTCAACTCCAGTGCTTATAACTACGCTAGATTTACTATTACTTCTATTGATGCAAATATTGGTGGAGCAAACGGAACTATCACTTATAGTGTCGATGGTTTATTGAATGAAGGTGAAAATCCAGGAACATTTGATCTACAACGTTCTTCTGGTATTGTAACTCCTGAAAAATATTTCCCAATATTTGATGTTTCTCTTCAACAGAACAAGTTTAACTTAGGAGAAACTGTTTCCTCTGATAGTGCTTCTGGAAAAATTGAAACTCGCTATCCATTCATCAATTCTCTGAAGGTGTTGGGTTCAGATACATTTGCTGTTGGAGAAATTATTACAGGTCAAGATACTAATTCAGAAGCAATAATTAGAGAAGTTAGTGAATACTCTGCTGTTTATGATGTTGACTCTTCTTCTATCGTAAGAAAGGGTTGGAAGACTGAAACTGGATTCCTAAACAACAGTCTGCAGAGAGTTCATGATAGTGACTACTATCAATACTTCTCTTATGCTGTTAGATCTCAAGTTGCACTTGAAAAGTGGGATAACGCTGTAAGCAGCATGAACCATACCGCTGGATTTAAGAAGTTCAGTGATTTGGTCATAGAATCGAGAGAAGAAGACTTTGCAGGAATAACTACAACTCAGTCTGAAAGCGATGTTACAACATTAGTTGATTATATTAGTATTGTGGATACAAATTGTGTTAACGATTTTGATCTGGCAACTGAAAATAACTTAGTTATTGAACCTAATGTAATATCTGATGAAATTATCTTTAGTTCTGCAGTATTAAAAGACTATACTGAATCAATTGGTAACAGAGTTCTTCTTATTGATGATATTAGTGGAGACTTTAATAGCAACGCAAGAACCACTAGATTCACGAATGTCGGCACCTTCCGTTTAGACTCCGGTAGAGCACGTAAGTTTATAACTTACGTTAGAGATAGAAGATTCACTGCTGAAAGACAAATCTCTCTTGTAACCACAGTTAGAGATGACAATGAGACTTATATGAATGAATATGGTCAAGTTGAAACTGCAGCAGAACTTGGATCCTTTGATCTCACAATTCGTGGTGATGAAGCAAGTCTTCAGTTCTATCCAGTAAGATATGAATTCAATAATTTTGATATCAGTTATGTTTCTTATGGTATTGAGAATGCTCTTGCTGGAGTAGGAACTACCACTCTTGGCGATATTGTTAATATTGAATCTTCAAATGCAATAATTTCAAGCGGTTCTACTGCTGCTAATACGATTCTTGGAATTAGTTCTTCCTATACTTCTTCTAAGGTTCTTGTTCAGATTGGTGCAACTGATTCAAGTTATAATGAATTCAATGAAGTTACTATATTACATGATGGTTCAAATATTGGTTTTGTTGAGTATGGTCAACTTATAACAACCACGGGTCCAGTAACATCAACTGGTATTGGAACTTATGGCGTAGGATATTCTGGTTCTAATATTAATTTAACTTTCACACCTACAGTTGGTGCTGGTGTTTCATATATTGTTAATACTATTCAACTTTCTATCTCCAATACAGCATCAACTGGTATTGGAACTGAAGAACTGAACACTGGTATTTTAGAATCTACCTATACTTCTATTAGTGCTTCTGGTTCTCCAACAGCAACTACAATTAGTGATTATACTAGTGACCCATATCATGCTGCATATTACATCGTAAGTGTTGAAGATACAACTAACAACAAGACTCAAGTTTCTGAGGTTGTAGTTGTTGATGATGGAACAGATGTAGATATCACTGAATTTGGTAATATCTATTCTGATTCTTCACTTGGCGACATTACTGCAGATATATCTGGAGACTTTACTCGACTCAGATTTACTCCAAATGCAAATATTGCTGTTCAAGTGAGAGTGTATCAAAATGCTCTGAGAATTGTTGATGGAGATCCAACATCAATTGATCTTGGTAGTGCTATCATCGACACTGGTTTTGGTGTTTACACTGGAACAAAAAATGATATTAAGAGAGCATTCAATTTAACTCATAAGAACCTCCCTGTTTTTGAAAGATATATTGATGGTAGTGATTCTGCTGTCGTTAGCACCTCTAGAAACACTGTCTTGGTTCCACAGCACTATTTTGTAACTGGCGAAAAACTTTCCTACAGTCATGCGGGTGCTGGAACAACTCAAGCAATCGGTATCGCGACCGTTAATGTTCCTGGTGTCGGTTCTACAGATAAATTACCCTCAACTGTTTATGCAGTTAAGGACACTGACCTGAGACTTAAGTTTGCTGCGAGTGCAGAAAATGCTCTGAAGGCAAGTCCAGTAATTTTTGATATCACTAGTGTTGGTATTGGAACTTCTCATAGATTTGTTTCCACAAATCAAAATGCAAGAGGTCTCTTCTCAGTTGATAATGCTATCCAGTCTCCTGTCGTTTCTACAGCAGTAACAACTACAATTACTCAGCAAGTATTGAGCACTGACGATACTCTGAACCTTAGTGGAATTACTTCTATATCTGGTGGAGATCTTCTCAAGATCAATAATGAAATTATAAGAGTTGATAGTGTAGGAATCGGCACCTTTACTAACAGACTCCGTGTTAGAAGAAATTGGATGGGTACTACTCTTGCTGCTCATACAGCAAATGATTTAGTAACTAAAGTTGAGGGTGATTATAACATTGTTGATAACGTACTTAACTTTATCGCTGCTCCATACGGACCAAACCCAATAAGTTCTACAACTAACCCACCCGATTCTAGAGACTTTACTGGAATCACTACACACTCTACTTTTAGTGGTAGAACCTTCATGAGATCTGGAACTGTTGGAGCAACAACAGATTCTTACGCTAAGAACTATGTGTTTGATGATGTTTCTCAGTCCTTTACTGGAATTCAAACCAGTTTCTTGCTGCAAGCAAATGGACAGAACATTACTGGAATCAACAGTGCAGTAGTTCTTATAAATGAAATCTTACAAGAACCTTCAAGATCGTCTGAATTTGTTTCTGTTGTTGGCGATATTAATTTCCACGAAAATGTTGGTGTAACTAGTGTTCAATTTACAGGAACTGCAACATCAGCACTCTATGATATCAATACCTCAAACTTGCCTTCTGGTGGAGTTATAGTTTCGGTTGGTTCTTCTGCAGGACTTGGATATCAGCCACTGGTTGCTGCTGGTGGAACCGCAGTTATCTCAGGTCTTGGAACTATCACCTCTATTAGCATTGGAAACAGTGGTTCTGGTTACAGAGCAGGTATTCAAACGGTAGTCAACGTTGGTATCGCAACATCTAGCACTGGAACTCCTAATATTGAGTTCATTGGTACTGCTGCTATCAGTGGTGGACACATTGTTAGTGTTGCTATTACCAATCCTGGAGCAGGATACACTGCAACGAATGCACCAGTTGTAATCTTTGATGATCCTCTGTCTTATTCTAATATTCCTTTGGTTTACAGTTCCGAATCAACAGGAATTGGTACTCAAGCAACGGTTGATATTGTTGTTGGTCAAGGTTCTAGTGTAATTGACTTTGAAATCAGAAACACAGGATATGGTTACGGACAAGGACAAACACTTACAGTTGCTATAGGCGGAACTTCTGGTATCCCAACAGACACATCCTATACATTTGAAGAGTTCCATATTGATATTGATAGTGTTCAAACTGATAAATTCAGTGCTTGGACTTTCGGAGATCTTGAAGTTATTGATAAGATTGAAAACCTTTTCGACGGAACTAGAACTAGATTCCCACTGAAGGTCAATGGTTTTGATAAGTCCATTTTAGCACGACGTGGTTCTGCACTTGAAGTTAAGGCAAACTTGCTGGTATTCTTAAATGATATCCTTCAAGTTCCTGATCAAGGATATATCTTCAATGGTGGAAGTTTGATTACCTTCACTGAAGCACCAAAAGTTAATGATACTTGTAAGATTCTGTTCTATAAGGGAACTGGTGATGTTGACGTTGCTGAAATTGATGCTTTAGAGACTGTTACCGAAGGTGATACTCTGAAACTTTATAATGAAAATATCTACTTAGAAGAAAATCCAAGACTTGTTAAGAATGTTCCTTCTAGCGATATTGCCAATACAAATCCATATGCTGGTCCAGGAATTACTAGAAATGAAAGTTTTGAAAGAGCAGTAGTCTGGTGTCGTCAGACTGAAGATGTCTTTATTAATGGTAAGGCAGTTGGAAAAGACAGAGACATCTATGAACCTAGAATCCAACCAACTTCTAATATTATTCAACCTGTTGGTGTTGGTTCAACAACGATTTATGTAGAAAGTGTTAAAACTTTCTTTGATAATGAGAATGAAGTTACTGTTTCTAACTATAAGAATAAGGTAAGAATAGTTTCTCAAGATACTCTGGTTGGCGCATCAGCAACTGCTGTTGTCTCTGGATTGGGAACTATCTCATCTATTGTTGTAGATAATCCTGGTATTGGTTATACATCAGTACCATCGGTTACCATCGCAAATCCTGTTGGTTTGGGAACGACTCAAAGAGCAGAGGCAACAGCAACTATTTCTGCTGGTGGAACTATTACTTCAATATCTGTTACTTCTCCTGGAACTGGATATACTTCTTCCACTCCTCCTGTTGTCCTTATATCGCAACCTGTAGTGAAAGAAGAAACAATAACTAATGTTACATATTCTGGTGACTTTGGTGTTGTTTCTGGAGTTAATACAACTTCAGTCGGTGTTGCTTCTACTGGAATCGTATTTGATCTTTATATCCCACAAGATTCATTCTTGAGAGATGCTAACCTTGTAGGAACTGCTGTTACTGTTAGTGGTATTTCCACAGGAGACTACTTCATTGTTAGACAGTCTAATGTTGGTAACGGAGTTACCTCCCTGTATGGTGATGGAACGGTTCTTGGTATAGGAACTGAATTCTTAGATAATGTATACGAAGTTGCAGCAGTCTCTATTGCCCAGACAAATGCAGTTGGTTATGGAAATACTTATGTCGCAAAAGTAACTGTAAGTGTATCGGACTTTAACGGATTGACTGGTCTTGGTCATAGTCAATTCTTCGGTATATACAGTTGGGGCAAACTGTCCAACTTGATAAGGGGTGGTAATCCAGAAGAATATAGTTTCTATGGATTTAGTGGAATAAGCACTTCAGCAAGTGTTATTCGCTCCAACCCACTTAAGTATGATACTTATACAATCTGATTATTGTTCTTTGAGTATCCCCTATAAATAAATAAAAAACGCAAAATGTCTGCTATTATAACTGATCAACTTAGAATCTTGAATGCCAAGAGTTTTGTATCTGCGGCTACCACAGATACAAATGCTTTTTATGCATTCGTTGGTCTTCCTAATGCGACTGATTATAGTTCAACGTGGGATGATAATCCACCTGCACCCAAAGATAGTTTTGAGCAGGAAAATGATTATTGGGACACGATGATTGCTTTGAAAAAAGTCAATGATGGTGACGTAAAGCAAGTTGTAAAGAAAAATACTTGGACTTCTGGATTTACCTACGATATGTATCGTAATGATATTAGTAGGACTAATACATCTAAACCATCTGGGGCAACTAGTTTATATAATGCCGACTATTATGTTGTTAACGAAGACTTTAAAGTATACATCTGTCTTCATAACGGCACAGATCCAGATAACCCCAACGGAAGACCTTCTCTAGATCAACCAACTTTTACTGATTTAGAACCAAGAACTGCTGGAAGTAGTGGCGACGGTTATATCTGGAAATATCTTTATACAATCAAACCAAGCGACATTGTGAAGTTTGACTCAACAAACTTCATGCCAGTTCCAAGAGACTGGGAGACAAATAGCGATGATGTTTCTGTTAGAAACAATGCTGCAACAAGTGGACAGTTAAAAATCGTAACTATCACTGGTCGTGGTGCTGGTGTAGGAACTGCAAATAGAACTTATACTCAAGTTCCCATCAAAGGAGATGGAAGTGGTGCAGAAGCAACTATTGTTGTTAATAATGAGTCTAAAGTAGAATCTATTACTATTTCTAAGGGTGGTTCTGGATATTCCTTCGGAAGTGTTGATTTAGAGTCTGGTAATGTTCCTACTGGAACTACAAGACCAACTTTTGATGTAATTATTCCTCCACAAGGTGGTCACGGAGCAGATATTTATAGAGAACTTGGTGCATACAATGTTCTTGTCTATTCAAGAATTGAAAATGACAACCAGAATCCCGATTTTATCACCGGAAATCAAATTGCAAGAGTTGGTATTGTAGAAAATCCAGAGCAATACAATTCAACTACTCTTCTTTCTGCATCTAAGGCAAGTGCTGTTTATGCATTGAAACTCACTGGTGCTGGTTCTACTACTGCAACTTTTGCTGCTGATACTGAGATTAGACAAACAGTTGGTCTTGGGTCTACTGCAGTAGGTCGTGTAATCTCTTATGATGCTCCTACTGGTGTTCTTAAGTATTGGCAGGATAAGACGACTGCTGGGTTTAACACTGATGGAAGTAGAAATACTACTCCAACTTATGGATTCAATATGAATAGATTTAAGTCTATTCCAGATGCTGGTGGATCTGTAAACATTGTTGGTGGTAGTGTAACTTTAGGAATTCATACTGAATTCACGGGTGTCTCGACTACAATAAATAATAAGACATATTACCTCGGACAAACGTTTACTGAAGGTGTATCAAATCCAGAGGTCAAAAAGTATTCTGGAAATATAGTTTATGTTGACAACAGACCTTCAATAACAAGGTCTGCGAATCAAAAAGAAGATATCAAAGTTATTTTGCAGTTCTAAAGAATCATGCCACAGGAAACCAATCTCAACGTCTCTCCTTATTTTGATGACTTTAATCCTGAGAATCAATATTATAAGGTTCTGTTTAAACCAGGATATCCTGTTCAGGCGAGAGAACTGACGACAATGCAGTCCATGCTGCAGAATCAAATTGAGCAGTTTGGAAATCATACTTTCACAGAAGGTTCTATAGTCATTCCTGGTGGCGTAAGTTTCAGGAATGACATGGATGGTGTATTGCTTGAAAATACATTTCAAGGTATTTCAGCAGAAGCATATCTTCCTTATTTGACTAATAAGACAATAAAAGGTCAGTCCAGTGGCGTTACGGCAGTTATTGAAAAATATATTTCAAACTTTAGAGAAGGCGTTGATAATACAACCATATATGTAAGATATTTAAGTTCTGGAACTGAAGACGGTACTCAGACTAGATTTTCTGATGGAGAAAATCTTTTACTTGTTGAAGGAGAAACAATTGAGTTTGCAGAAGATGATGATGAAGTTTCTACCGTCAATCTTCAAGCAGGTGAAGCATTCGCAACAACATTATCTCAAGAATGCAATATAGTTGGTTCTGCAGTATTTTTGTCGGAAGGTGTATATTTCTTAAGAGGAACTTTTGTAGACGTATTTAAGGATGAACTTTTCTTAGATGAATACAGTAGTACTCCAAGTTATAAAGTTGGATTTAGAGTATATGAAGAAATAGTCACCTCATTTGAAGATCCTAGTTTAAATGATAACTCTCAAGGTTTTTCAAACTATGCAGCACCAGGTGCTGATAGATTTCAAATATATGCACAGTTAGTAAAATTAGAAATAGACTCAACAGATTTAGATAATTTTGTTGAGTTGATGGAAATTAGAGATGGTAAACTCATTTCCATCGTAAACACTCCAGAATATAATGTTCTTTCTCAAGAATTTGCAAGAAGAACTAATGATGAATCTGGAGATTATTATGTTAATCCTCCTGTTGTTACACCAAAGAATACTTTAAATAACCTTAAAGGTAACAACGGAGTTTTCACTGCAAATCAAAAGACATATGATGGTAATACTCCAAGTGAAAATTTAGGAACATATGCGCTTTCTCCAATGAAGGCATATGTTCAAGGATATGAAGTAGAAACGATTAGTCCAACCTATTTGGACTTTGAAAAACCAAGAACAACAAAGACCTTAGAAGATCAAAGTATCAATTATACAACTGGACCAACGTTTAAACTCAATAGAGTTTATGGTTCGCCAAATGTTGGTATCGCCACTACATATACAGTATCTCTTAGAGACAGAAGAGTTGGTGTAAATCAATTTAGTGCTCCAGGTGAAGAAATTGGTCTTGCAAGAGTATATGACTTCGCTTTAGAGTCTGGTTCATATAACACTTCTAACCCTGCTCAAAATGAGTGGGATATTGCTCTGTATGATATTCAAACTTATACGACTATTGAACTTAATGAACCAATTTCTCTGAGTGTTCCAACTCATATTAAAGGTAAATCAAGTGGTGCTGTTGGTTTCTTAAGATACGATACTACAAACAATAGACAACTTACAGTTTATAATACACAGGGCAAATTCTCTTTAGGCGAAAAGTTTATCTTTGATGGTATTGATAACTCCAGAGTTTCTACTGCAGTCACTTCAAGAGGTATTGGTGATGTAAAGGCAGTACATGGTGTAGTGGGAACTTCTTACACATTTACTGCAGATACTACACAATCCACATCAACAAGAATTGGACAAGTCAATATTACTGGTGTTAGTGGTGGTATTAGCACAGTAACAACTTCAGAAACTCTCTTTGTTGGTATTGCTACCGTAGGAAATCTTGTAGCATTCTCAAATCCAGGATTGTCAACAAACACCTTCTCTAGAATTACTAGTGTTACTAACGATAGTCTGACACTTAGTGGTATTACTACTGTTATTGGTATTTGTGACGGTGCTCTTCCTGCATCTGATATTAATCCATCTGACTTCAAAATATTAACAACTCGACTTGAGTCATCGACGGATAATACTTTATACACTCCACTTCCAAAACAAAATATTGCAAGTGTAGATTTAACTGAGTCTAATTTAACAATCAGAAGACAGTTTGAGGTAACAATCACATCAAACTCAACTGGTGCTGTTGATGCAGGCACTGATGAAACTTTCTTACCTTTTGATGAGGAAAGATATGTTCTTGTTAGAGAAGATGGAACAACAGAAGCACTGAGTTCTGATAAGTTTGTATTTACAAACGGTTCTCAGACTGTTACTATTAATGGTTTGGGTTCAAATGGGGATGCAAAGTTAATTGCAACTCTTAGAAAAATAAACGTAAAATCAAAAGCAAAAATTAAGAGTAGAGCACAGACTATTGTTATTGATAAGTCCAAACTTTCTGGTTCGGGTATTGGTGCAACCACTCTTAATGATGGATTGACTTATGGTAACTATGCTTACGGAACCAGAGTTCAAGATACTGAAATTGCTCTGTTACGTTCAGATGTAATGAAGGTGTATGGAGTATTTGAGTCTAACGATACCAATGCTCCAGATCTTCCATCGATTGTTTTAACAGACTTAAATGGTTCTACTGGAAAGGTTAATGACCTTCTGATTGGTGAAGAATTTATTGGAACCACTAGTAACGCTATTGGTTCTTATATTGAAAAAGTGAATGATCTTAAGATTTCGTTTACTAGTGAAAATAGTACTGCTTTTATTGAAGGAGAGCAAGTAACATTTAGAGAGTCTGGTATTACTGGATTTATTTCTGCCCTTGATGATGGCGATAACGATATTACATCTTCGTTCGATTTAGAAACAAATCAAAGAAATACAATATACGACCAATCTTATATTGTTAGAAAAAATAACACAAAAGACCCAACAAGAAAACTGAAAATTGCTTTCATGTCTGCTACATTTGATTCTGCAGACACTGGAGATATTACAACTGTAAATTCATATCAACAGTTTGATTATTGTTCTATTGGTTCTATAAACGGAATCAGCAATGCTGATATGGTTGATATCAGACCAAGAGTCTCTGCTCCAGATGTAAGCGAGAACGCAAGATCTCCTTTTGAGTTCCTTTCTAGAACTTTCACCGCACAAGGAAATTCTGCATCTAACGTCTTGGCGTCTGATGAGTCTTTGCTCTTATCATACTCTTTCTATCTGCCAAGAATTGATAAGATATTCCTTACCAAAGATGGTGTATTCCAGATAACTCCTGGTAAACCAGCAGAGTCACCTCAAGTTCCCATTAGAAGTGATGGTGCTTTAGAGATTGCAACAATGACTCTTCCTGCATATCTCTGCAACATTAATGATGTTCAGACTGAAACCAAGGAGCACAGAAGATATCGAATGATCGATATCGCTAGACTTGAAGATAGAATCAAAAATCTTGAGTATTATACTGCACTTTCTCTGCTTGAAGTTGATACGTCAAGTCTCCTTATTCAAGATGCGAATGGACTTAATAGATTTAAGTCTGGTTTCTTTGTTGACGACTTCTCTGGAACTGATGTTCAGAAAAAAGTTACTGTTGTAAAAAATAGTATTGATATTCCAAATTCTGAGGTAAGACCGACTCACCATACAACGTCAATTGATCTATTACTTGGAACAAATTCACTTGTAGGTATTGGAACTAGTGTAAACCCAGCGGTTGATGCTAGCACCGATACAAGTCTTGTCGGAACAAATGTTAAGAGAACTGGTCAATTAGTAACTCTTGACTATAGTGAAGTTGCAACTATTACGCAACCATATTCTACTAGAGTTGTAAATGTTCAACCTTATGCAGCAACCTTCTATGGTGGTTCTCTAGCGTTGTATCCTTCATCTGATGTTTGGGTTGATCAAACAAGAATTGCTGCAAAGACTGTTGAAGCAGAAGGTAATTATAATGAAACTGCAAGACAGTTATCAGAAAAAGGTTTTGATGCACAAACTGGATTTGGTCCTGTTACCTGGGATTCATGGCAGGATGTTTGGACTGGTTCAACTAAGAAGAAGGGAACAAGAAATAAAGCAGGGTATAAGGAAGAAATTGAAACAGAAACTAAGACTGGAACATCAACTAGGCAGGGTACTAGAAAAATCTTCAAGGAAGATTTCGCAGAAACTTCTTTTGGTGATAGAATTCTAAACACTCAGGTTATTCCTTTTGTAAGGTCTAGAAACGTTCAGTTCTCGGCTAAAGGAATGAAACTGTTTACTAGAATTTATCCTTTCTTTGATGCTGTTGGAATGTCAGATTATGTCGTTCCAAAACTTCTTGAAATTGAGATGGAAACTGGCGTATTCCAAGTAGGAGAAACTGTTTGTACTTTTGAAACTAATAGAAAACTCCTTCCTGGACAATCCATTCAGTTTAGAGTAGCACAACAAAATCATAAGTATGGTGCTTATAATAACCCAAATAAGGTCTTTAAGAACAATCCTTACGATCAAAATCTGACCATTCCTGCTGCTTATTCAGCATCATCAACAATATTGAACGTTGATACTTATAGTTTAGCAAACCAACCACAAGGTGAATTCTATGGAAATGTATTCAATGGTATGAAACTTCGTGGTAAGACTAGTGGCGCTATTGCTAGAATTACAAATGTCAGACTGGTAACTGACGGAGTAGGTGCTCTTATTGGTTCTCTTTATATTCCCGATCCAAACTTAACTCAAAGTCCAAAATTTGAAGCGGGAACTAAGTTATTCCAACTCATAAATGATGAAAATAATACTCAGATACCTGGATTTGTAACAACAAGAGCTACAGAAAAATATTTTGTTGAAGGTAAGATTAACACCGTTCAGGAGAATCTCATTCTTATTAGAAATATGAAACTTGTAGATGATTCTGTAAGTGAAAGTAAGTCTGTAACTAAGACTTTAGATCCTGTTGTTCTTAGTAGAACTAAGATTCCAACTCCTCCACGTAGTTATGGTGGCGGCGGTGGTAGTCGCGAATACCAAGGATACGCTCCAGGATATGCTCCAGCAACGGGACAACGTGGCGTTATTAACCAAAACGCAGGTAGTCTTCAATCCAATACATTTGCTGGTGGTCAAGCAGCAGTTGGTCTCGCTGGTCTTAATAGAGCACTTGCTGCTGGTTACAGTATGGCATCTGTTCGTGCCTGGGCAGCAAGAACTGGTGCTGTCGTAGGACCAAGAGCAAGAGCAGCTGGTTTCTAGGTCTAAAAAATCTAGATAAATATAATTACTAATAATAGTCAACAGATATAAAAATGAACGTTGTAGACCCATTAGCACAATCATTTTATGTAGAAGAACCAAGCGGAATCTTTGTAACTTCTGTTGACATCTTTTTTCAAACTAAAGATGAAACTCTACCGGTAACGGTTCAATTAAGATCCATGGAATTGGGTCTACCTACACAAAATGTGTTTCCCTTTAGTGAAGTAACATTAGATCCTGAAGATGTTAATCTTTCAGATGATGGTTCTGTTGCTACGAGAATAACTTTTGACTCTCCAATTTATCTTACTGGGGATAGATTTCACTCAATAGTCATTCTATCAAATTCAGAAAACTATAGAGTATGGGTATCTAGATTGGGTGAGGGTGATGTTACTATCACCAGTCAAGAATCTAGAGAAGTTATTGTTACAAAACAACCACTTTTAGGTGGTTTATTTAAATCTCAAAATACTTTCACTTGGAATGAAAGTCCATATGAAGATTTGAAATTTACATTATATAAAGCACAGTTTGTAGAATCCCCAGGTAATTTTAATTTCTACAACCCAGAACTTGGTGTAGGAAACGGTCAAATTCCAACATTACTTAAAGATTCCTTGGAGTTCTCTTCAAAGAGAATTCGTGTTGGATTGGGCACAACCGTTAATGATAGTGGTCTTGAGATTGGTAATACAGTCTTACAGATGAACTCAAACGCAACAGGAAATTATGTTGGGTTTGCAGGAACATCAAATGGCGAACTTCGTATTATCAACGCAGGTATTGGTTATACACCTTCTGCTGGTTCATTTGTTCACTCTGGTGTTGCTCTAACAAGTATCACTGGAACTGGTAGAGACGCAACTGCAGATATTACTATTAGCAATGGAGTTGCTGTTGCTGCAACAATCAGTCAAGGTGGAACAGGTTATGTTATTGGTGATGTATTGTCCGCAGACCAGATAGGAACACAAACTCTTGGACGAAACCTGCAACTTTCGGTTCAGGCAACTGTAGGTCATAATGAAATTATCCTAGACAACGTACAAGGAGATTTTGCAACAGGAGTAGGTGGTACAATTAGATATACAAATAGTCTTGGTGTTACTACAACGTTAAATCAGTCCGTTGGTGGAAATGTTACTATTCCTGCAGACGGAATTCAGACAGTAAACGACGGATTGCATTTCAAGGTCAATCATAAGAACCACGGAATGCACTCTGGCACAAACGTAGTAACTATTTCTGAAGTTACGAGTGATATAAAACCAATTAAACTAACAGAGAATTACTCTGTAGATTCTACTGATGCTATCTTAGTTGATGGCACTGTCAACTTCTCTACGTTTGAGAATGTAGGAGTAAGCAGCACCAATCCTGGATATGTAATAATTGATGATGAGATTGTTGCTTATGAAGGCGTTACTTCTACTTCATTGACTGGAATTACAAGAGAGATAGATCAAACTTCTGCCACATCCCATAGTAGCGGAAGTTCTGTATTTAAGTATGAAATTGACAATGTGTCTTTGAGAAGAATTAATAAAAATCATGAATTACAAGATACAACACTAACCGATAGAGTAGGTCTTGATTATTACAATATTAAGATCGACATGACTCAAGATGGAAATACTGCTGCTTTACCTCAGGGGCAAGTTGATAGATCTGTCGGAACTTCATTCCCCAAACTTTATGTAAACGAAAGTAAGTCTGCAGGCGGTTCTATTATTAGAGCAACTCAAAATATTCAGTTTGAAACAGTTAGACCTAATATTCAAGTTCTTTCTTTGAATGGAACTACTGTTGATGCTTCGATAAGAACTATATCAGCAACAAGTGTTAATGGATCTGAACAATCTTTTGTTGATAAAGGATTTGATGACTTGAGTTTAGATGCAAACAACTATTTTGAAAATCCAAGAATGGTTGCATCAAAAGTTAACGAAGATGCTGTTCTCGATACTTTACCAGGCAATAAGTCATTAAATGTTAATTTAAGTCTGACTACAAACAACCCAGATATTTCTCCAGTTGTTGACTTAGATAGAGCATCGCTAATTCTTGTAACCAACAGAATTAATAAACCAATTGAGAACTTTGCAACTGACGAAAGAGTTGCGTCTCTCAAGGAAGATCCATCAGCATTTGTTTATGCAACTAACGTTATTAAACTTGAAGTCCCAGCAACTTCAATTAAGACTCTTGTTGCTGCATATGTTAATGATGATAGTGATATCAGAGCACTGTATGCAATTAAAAATGATGTTAATGAGGAAGCAATTTACTATCCATTCCCTGGATATGCAAATCTCAACAACTTAGGACAAACAGTTGATGTTTCCTCAAGTGATGGAACTCCTGATCAAAAAGTTCCTAAGACTGACGTTTATGCATACGAAAGTGAAGAACTTGTCTTCCGTGATTATGAGTTTACAGCAGAAAACTTACCACCATTTAGATATTTCTGTATCAAGATTGTTGGTTCTTCCACGAACCAGGCATTCCCACCAAGATTGAAAGACTTTAGAACTATTGCGTTAGCTTGATATGTATTCAAAAATTGTTGATAATAATAACTTAGTAAGAGATGAATCTACTAAAGCAATACTAAACACAAATCTAACTGACTACAATAATTACTTGAAATTGAAGAAAAGTAAGGAGATTGAAGCGAAGAGAATGCAAAAATTGGAGTCTGATGTTTCAAACTTGAAAACAGACCTTGACGAAATTAAAGATCTTCTGAGGTCTCTAGCAAACAAACCCTAAATATTACAGGATAAGTTGTAGAAATGGCGCAACCATCATCTAGACAAGAATTAGTAGATTATTGCAAAAGGCAACTTGGTGCCCCTGTATTGGAAATCAATGTTGCTGATGAGCAAATTGATGACCTAGTAGATGATGCTTTGCAATATTTTCATGAGAGACACTTTGATGGTGTTACTCAAACATATTTGAAATATAAGATAACTCAAGAAGATGTTGATAGAGGAAGGGGAAATGTTGGAATTGCAACCACAACTGCAACTACAACGATAGTTGGTACTGCAACTACGTTTAGTTTTGAAGAAAATAGTAATTACCTTCAAGTTCCTCCACACATCATAGGAGTTAATAAAATATTTAAATTTGATGGTACTAATAGTATCACAAATAATATGTTCAGTGTTAAATATCAGTTATTCTTAAATGATATTTACTTCTTTGGTTCTACTGAACTATTAACTTATGCAATGACTAAAACATATCTTGAAGATATTGATTTCTTGCTTTCTACAGATAAGCAAATAAGATTTAATCAACGTCAAGATAGACTTTACTTAGATATTGACTGGGCAGGTGCATCGGTTGATAGTTATATTATTATAGATTGCAATAGACTTTTAGATCCAAATGATTTTACTAGAGTTTATAATGATTCTTTCCTCAAGAAATATCTTACTATTTTAATTAAGAAACAATGGGGTCAGAACCTTATCAAATTCCAAGGAGTAAAACTTCCTGGTGGTATTGAACTGAATGGAAGACAAATATATGATGATGCTCAGAGAGAACTTGACCAGTTGATGGAGAGAATGTCTAATACATATGAACTTCCCCCATTAGATATGATCGGATGATATGCTTAACCCATTTTTCCAGCAAGGTTCACAAACAGAGCAGTCTTTAATACAAGACTTAATCAATGAACAACTTCGTATGTATGGAGTTGAGGTATATTATATTCCAAGAAAATATGCTACGACAAATACAATAATAAAAGAAGTTATTGAGTCTAAGTTTGATAATGCATATCCTCTTGAGGCATATGTAAACACATATGAGGGATATGAAGGACAGGGAACTATCTTATCAAAGTTTGGTGTTCAACCGTTAGATGACTTAACTCTTACAATTTCAAAAGAAAGATTTGAAACCTATATCACTCCTCTGACTGAAAGTCTACCAAATATTGAACTTGCATCTAGACCAAAAGAAGGGGACTTAGTATATTTCCCATTGGGTGATAGACTATTTGAAATTAAGTTTGTAGAACACGAAAAACCATTCTACCAACTTCAGAAGAACTACGTTTATGAACTGACTTGCGAACTCTTCAGATACGAAGACGAAATCCTGGATACTGGTGTTACAGAGATTGATGATAATGTTGCAGATGAAGGTTACATTCAAACTCTGACTCTTGTTGGTTCTGCAGCAACTGCAACCGCTGCGGTTCAGGGTGGAGTTGTTGATGGTGGTGTAAGATTCTTTACACTTTCAAATAGAGGTAACGGTTACTCTTCTGCACCAAGAGTTGCTATTTCTTCTGCACCAACTACAGGACTTACTGCTGTCGGTGTCGCAACTATGATTGGTGATTTGGTTGACTGTACTGGAGATAAAGCAGATTCTAAGGTTCAGGGCGTAGAAGTAGTAAATGCTGGTTATGGATATACTGAACCACCATCTGTAGCGTTCTTTGGAGGTGGTGGAGCAGGTGCTGCAGCAACTGCAACTATTGGTGATGGTGTTATTGGTATCGTCACTGTTACAAGTGGTGGTTCTGGATACAGCACTGCACCAGGTGTTTCCTTTACAAACGAAGTCTTCCTTTCTGGTGTTACAACTGCATCTGCATCGGCACACGCATATATCAATGGTGCTGGTATTGTTACTGCAATATACCTTACAAACACTGGTCTTGGATACAGCACTGCTCCAACCGTTGTTGTTTCTAACCCAGTTGGATTCGGCACTACTGTTGGTATTGGTACATTCATCTACAACGAAATTATTACTGGAAGCGTAAGTGGAAATACTGCTCGTGTAAGAGAGTGGAAGTCTACTACAAATACCTTAGAGATTTCAAACGTTACTGGAGACTTCCTGCCGAATGATATTGTTCAGGGCGGAACGTCTGGGGCGATATATAAGGTTAGGGTCGTAAATACAGATAATCTTGTAGACCCATATGCTCAAAATGATATTATTGAAAGTGAAGCAGATAACATTCTCGACTTCACCGAACGTAATCCATTCGGCAATCCATAAATAGTATATCGTACTGGTTGAAAAATGTTTGAGTATTTTTACCACGAAATATTAAGAAGAACCGTCATTGGATTCGGAACACTCTTCAATGATATCAATATCCGTCATACGGATTCTTCTGATAACACTGTAAGCGAAATGAAAGTTCCGCTTGCGTATGGTCCTACTCAAAAGTTTCTTGCCAGACTGGAGCAGGTAGCAGACCTGAATAAACCAACTCAGTTGTCTCTGCCGAGAATGTCTTTTGAGATGATTGGTTTGAGTTATGATCCATCAAGGAAAGTAACTTCTACTCAAACGTTTATTTCTGCTCTCGGCAGTGATAAGAAAAAGGTACGAAAGACTTTCATGCCTGTTCCATATAATATGTCATTTGAATTAAGCATATATTCAAAATTAAATGATGATATGCTTCAAATCGTGGAACAGATTTTACCATATTTTCAACCTGCATATAATCTGACTATTGATCTTGTAGATCAAATTGGAGAGAAGAGAGATGTCCCTGTGGTATTTGAAGGTATCACAATGTCCGATGATTATGAGGGCAACTATCAGACAAGAAGGTCTCTTATCTATACTTTGAGATTTACTGCAAAGTCTTATCTGTTTGGTCCTATCTCCGATCCTTCCAAGGATGTTATCAAAAAGGTTACTGTTGGTTATATTGCTGGAGACAGAACGCAAACTCCATCCAGAGAATTCACATACAGTGTTCAACCAAGAGCAACGGAAAGTTACACAAACAACGTCATAGCAAGACTTTCTGATGATGTTACAGATATTGCAACGATTATCGAAGTTAGTGATACAACCAGTATTGCAGTTGGTGGAGTTCTTGTTATTGATGATGAGAACTTCCGTATTGCATCCAGGTCTGGAAGCAAGGTTACAGTAGAGAGAGGATATGACTCTACAACTGCTACTAACCACGTAAAGGGAGCGGAGATTAAGTTAATTACTGCAGCAGATGCAGACCTTATTCAGTTTGGCGACAACTTCGGTTTTGATGAGATTTAATTTCTATGGCAAACAAATTTGACGATTTAAATGACGCTTTCAATGTTGCAGGAGACATAGTTCCTGCAGCAACAGAAAAGACTGAAGTTATTCCTAAACAGGAAAAACCTGAAAGACCTATTGTAGATGACGTTAGGAAAGATTATGAATACACAAGAGGAAACTTGTATTCAATCATCGAAAAGGGTCAGGAAGCAATCAATGGAATTCTTGAGTTAGCACAAGAAAGTGAAATGCCAAGAGCATATGAAGTTGCTGGACAACTTATCAAGAATGTCTCTGATGCAACCGATAAACTGATGGACTTGCAGAAGAAGTTGAAAGATGTAGAAGAAGAATCTAAATCTAAGGGTCCTCAAAATGTTACCAATGCACTTTTTGTAGGATCGACTGCAGATTTAGCAAAGATGCTTAAGAAACAAAAGATTGATGATAAATAGTTAAAAAAGCACGATGGCAACCCCTGTAGTAAATATAACTATCCCACAAGGAACTGACTTTAGTGAGGTTTTTACATCTACTGAGTCTGATGGTTCTGCATCTAACTTAGCAGGATTTACAGGTGCATCTAAAGTTAAAAAACATCCTGGAGCAACGTCTTCACAGTCATTCTCAGTAAGCATCACTGGTTCAACTGGAGAAGTTTCTATTGCGATGACAGCGGGGAAAACGGTTACTTTAGATCCTGGAAGATATTACTATGACGTTGTTTTGACATCGGGCACTGGATCTGTTTCCAGAATGGTTGAAGGTATGGCAATTGTAACAGCAGGCATTACCACTTAAAACTTATGGCTGTAGTAAGAAAAGCACGAAACATTTCTAGTGTAACAAAAAAACCACAACCAAAGGTAACTGCAAGGTCCACTAGACAACCATCTTCGTTAGAAGAAATGGGTGATATTAACTTTGGAGCATTGGATGATTCAAAAGACAACTTAATAGTTTCTTATGATAGTGGTACTGATAAATTTGTTTTAGTATCTGCTGATGAAATCTTGGCAACCTCTGCTGAAGATAGCAACATTAACGATCCATTTGTTACTCAGTTGGAGCAGGAACTGAACTTAAATACCATTGCACTTGAGGATCTAGATGGAGGAAGTTTCTAATGCCGGTAAGATTTAGAACTTTAGCTAATTTTTCTGATACCATATCCAATCTAAAAGATAATCACGTAGTAAGATATAATAATACTTCTGAAAAATTTGAGTTAGTTTCTGTGGATCAAGTGTTAGAGATTTCTCAGGAAGATGATGATATTTCTAATCCATTTGTTACACAGTTAGAACAGCAAATAGATGCAGATAATATTCCTAGAGGAAACGTTGATGGTGGAAGTTTTTAAAGATACACTATACTAAATAATATTATATTTTAACGAAAATAAGTAATGGCTGCACCCGTAATTCAGTTTAAGAGAGGTGTACTTGCTAATCTCCCTGGACTCAGGGCGGGTGAACCCGGTTTTACAACCGACTCTTACGACCTCTATGTGGGTATTGATTCCACAACAAGCAACAATCAGTTCGTAGGTTCAGGTAGATATTGGCAGGTAAATACAACTACTGTTGGTAGTGGTGTCAAACTTGTAGAAGGTACAAACAACGGTACGAATACCGTTACCCTTAAGTCACCAAACTCACTGGCAGCAAGTTATACGCTGACTATGCCTGCGGACGACGGTAACGCTAACGATGTTCTCGTTAGTGACGGTTCTGGTAACCTGTCATTCTCCGCACCTGCAGCATCTTCCTTTACTCTTGCTGCCGACTCTGGTTCTAACGATACCTTCTCAACTGGTGGTACTCTGACCTTCTCAGGTGGTGAGGGTATCGATACCACTGTGAGTGATGATACTATCACCATTGCAGCGGAAGACGCAACCGAAACCAATAAGGGTATTGCGACTTTCGATGGTACAGACTTCACTGTTACCTCTGGTGATGTTACTCTGAATGCTGAGAGAATTCAGGATATCGCCGGTGCGATGTTCTCCTCTAACACCGAAACGGGTGTTACCGCTACTTATCAAGATAGTGATGGAACTATTGACTTAGCAGTTTCGATTTCTACTAGTGAAATTGCTGCTGGAACTCTTGTTATTGAGTCTGAGGGTATCGGTTCTAACGACAACGATACAACCGTTCCAACATCTGCTGCTGTTAAAGACTACGTTGATGCACAGGTCGCTGGTGGTGGTGGATCTTCTGCTACGGTTGCAACAATAAGTGATGCTACTGACGCCGCTCACTTCCTGACCTTTGTTGACGCTAACAACGGTTCTGCAACTCAAGAAGCAATTAAAACTGACGCTGGTATTACTTACAATCCCAGTTCCAATCTTCTTACAGTTGGTGGTGAGATTTCTGTTACCACTCTGGATATTGGTGGAACTAATGTTACATCAACTGCAGCAGAACTGAATGTTCTTGACGGTGTAACTGCATTTGTTGATGAAGACAATATGGCATCTAATAGTGCCACTTCTATTCCTTCTCAACAATCAGTCAAGGCATACGTTGATTCTCAAGTAACTGCGCAAGATCTTGACCTTGCTGGTGATTCTGGAACAGGTGCTGTTGACCTTGATTCACAGTCACTGACCATTGCTGGTACATCAAACGAGATTGAAACCGTTGCATCAAACCAGACCGTTACCATTGGTCTTCCTAATGCAGTTACAGTTACTACCTCAGTAACAACTCCAACTGTTCAGGCAAGTGCTGTTAAGGCAAATGACGGAACTGCTGCTATCACAATCACCGATAGCACTGGTGCTGTTGCAATGGCACAGAACCTCACAGTTCAGGGTAACCTGGTTGTTAACGGTTCTACTACACAGGTTAATACATCACAAACAACCATTGAAGACCAACTCCTGGAACTGGGAATGGTTGATGGTTCTGCACCATCTTCTGACCTGAACAAGGACATCGGTGTTATCTTCAACTACTACACAGACGCCGCTAAGAAAGCAGCAGTCTTCTGGGATGATTCGGCATCAAGAATTGTAGTTTCCGCAGTAGCAACCGAGTCTTCAGGTGTTCTGACTAACTCTACAGCAGGTGCTCTTGAAATTGGTTCTCTGTATGTAAATGACTGTGCTGGTAACACACAGGTCATCAACTGCTCTGGTTCTGAGAGAACTCTTGAGAACATCACTCTGGACGGCGGTTCATTCTGATTCTAACCACAACTTAATAAATAGGGGAGACTAAACATCTCCCCTTTTTTTATGAATGAAGATTATAAGTATTTGTTGACATCATATCAAACAGCAGCATCTGATTTGTTTACCCAATCTGTAGCGACGAGTGCAAAGATTAGACAACTGACGGACCTTGTGAACGTATTGAATGAGAAGGTTCAGGAACAGGAGAAAGAGATTGAAAGGTTGAGTAAGACAAAGACTCCTCGCGCTACAAAGTCCACAAAAGATGATTCGACTTTTTAATAAATAAGAATATCTGTTATATAACAGAATCAATTAGGTATATACCGCTGACATAATGGCAAATCCAAAGGTTAAGTTTAAGAGGTCTTCTGTTGCCAACAAAAGACCGACTCTTGCTAATTTAGAGTCAGGTGAATTAGCACTAAACACTTATGATGGTAAACTTTTTACCAGACAAGACACTGGTGGTGTGGGAATTGCAACCACAGTTACTCTTGTAAATCCTTGGGACGAGACTTATGGCGGCGAGTCTATTACCTATTCAGGTATTCAAACCAGTGGTGGTGGTGGATCATCAACAGACTACAGTGAGATAACTGTATCTGGTTTTTCACCATCCTCTTTCGACCAAACATACCAAAGACAAAGTACAGGATTTACTCTTGATACTGGAACAATAAGTTCTGGTAATGCGCTGTTCAACACTAATAGTAATTACTATTACTATACGGCGACTACTGGAACTGATTCAGAAGATAGAATGATTATCTTCTCTGAAGAAGATAACGCATGGTATGCTATCTTCAGTTTCGATGATCCTGATTACACAAGTAATACTAACAACGAGGCTCTTGGTCCAACTGGAGTAGATGTCTTTGCATATAGTATAGCAACAGGTAGTGATACAGCAGATGGCAGAAATGTACCACCTGCCAGTGATAGTAATATTACTTATGGTACAACTGCTGCGGGAATTACTACCAGTAGAGTTGGTGTCGTTACTTTCACCACAGATGGTAATGCTGAATTTGTTGGTGTAGTAACCGCTTCTAGTTTCAGTGGTAATGTTACCGGTGATGTAACTGGTGATGTAACCGGTAATGTTGTTGGTATTGCTAGCACAGCACTTGTAGCTAATAAAGTTCTTACACAGAGAAATGAAGCTACTAACGCTAATTTCTACTTCACCTTTGTTGATGATAACAATGTTTCTCCTTCTGCAAACACACTTTATACTGACACATCACTTAATGTAAACCCATACACCAACATCATCGCAGGTGGTGGGTGTGATATGGTCGCCTATTTTATTAACAGTGTTCAGATTACATCAACAGCTACAGAACTGAACATTCTTGACGGTGCCACACTCTCAACATCTGAACTAAACATTCTTGATGGTGCCACACTCTCAACATCTGAACTGAATATTCTTGATGGTGTTACCGCTACCACCGCTGAACTGAACTACAGTGATGGTGTCACCTCTAATATTCAGACACAATTTAATAATCTAGCAACTCTGACTGGTGTAAGTGCTGGTTCTACAACTCTTGGAACCTTCACTGGAACTACGATTAGTGATAATAAGGATCTCAAAGTTGTTCTCCAGGAGATCGAAACCGCAGTTGATAATGTGGTTGGTGGTAATAGTGGTGCAGCAACTGTTCTTGTCCAGTCAGATTCTACAAACGCTAGTTTCTTCCCTACCTTTGTTTCTGATAATAATGGAAGTGCTACACAAGAAGCATTCAAGACAGATGCAGGATTATCCTACAATCCCTCATCAAATACTCTGTCTGTTACTGGTGAGATAACAGTTAGTGGAAATATTAACGCTAATGGAAACATTGTTGGTGACAACTCAACCAATATCAGTGGTATCAGTTCAGTAACAGCTACAACCTTTGTAGGTGATGTGACTGGTACTGCCGATATGGCTACCAATCTCAGTGTTACTAATATCTCAAGTACTAACACTGATTTTACACTCACCATGACGGATGGTTCTAACACCTCCACTGGTAGAGCTTTTGGAATTGACAGTGGTCTTACCTATAATCCTAGCACCAATGTACTGACTGCAGGAACTCTTGTTGGTAATGTCACTGGTAATGTCACTGGTAACGTTACTGGTAATACAAGTGGTAACGCAGGTACTGCTGACCAAGTTAAGACACAACTTACTGTAACTAACTCCAACCATTACCTTACATTCGTAGACTCCAATAATTCATCTGCAACTGCAGAGACTGTTTATACTGACTCTAGTTTACATTACAATCCACTCACGAACCAGTTCACTGCACCTGGGGTGAATGTAACTATTCTCTCCATAGATGGTACTGATGTAACCTCTACCGCTGCTGAACTCAACCTTCTTGATGGAACAACTGTTGGTGTTGCCGTTTCTTCAAAAGCACTGGCTGTTAATGCAGATAGAAGCCTAAGTAACCTTGGAATTGTTACTGCAACATCATTTGAAGGATTTGATAGTTTAAGCGCACCATTTGGATCAACAGTTACTTACACTGTCACTGTTGCTACTAAAACAGCAAATCACAGATATAATGGATCAGGAAGTAGTAATGGATATTTAATTAATGGTGTTGAAGCACCATTCCTCACGCTAACACCAGGTAGAACTTATAGATTCACGAATGATAATACAGGTAGTCATCCTCTAAAATTCTATCTTGAAGCAGACAAGACTACAGAATATACAACAGGTGTAAGTTTCCAGAATAGTTATACTGAGATTACAGTAAGTGATAGCACACCATCAATTTTACATTATCAGTGTACCAATCATGGTTACATGGGTAATGCCGTTCAAACAAATTCAAACATTGGGGGTGGATTTGTTGTCACTGACGAGTCTAGTGATACTACTTGCTTCCCACTATTTGCTACTGCTGCGACTGGCACTGCTCTAGCGGCAAAGTCTGGTACTAATCTTACCTTTAACTCTTCATCTGGCGCATTAACTGCAACATCATTTGTTGGTAATATAACAGGAAACGTAACTGGTAATGCAGATACGGCAACTGCTCTTCAAACAGCAAGAACAATCGGTGGAGTATCTTTTGATGGTACTGCTAATATTAACTTACCTGGTGTAAATGCAACAGGTAACCAAAACACTTCAGGAACTGCTGCTGGTTTAAGTGGTGCTCCTAGTATTACCGTTGCAGATATCACCGCAACTGGAAATGTATCTATTGCTGGAACATTAACATATGAAGATGTAACTAGTGTTGATGCTATTGGAGTAGTAACAGCAAGAACTGGTGTTAGAGTTACTACTGGCGGTATTATAGTATCTAATGGTGGTGTTAATGTAAGTGGCGTTACAACTTCAACATCATTTGTTGGCGATCTAACTGGAGATGTAACAGGAGATCTTACTGGCGATGTAACTGGAAATGTAACTGGAAATGTTACTGGTAATGTTACAGGTAATATTGATGGTATTGTTGGTGCTAACACACCTGCAGCTGTTACAGGCACTACCATTACTGCTAACACTGGATTTGTAGGCAACTTAACTGGTAATGTAACAGGAACTGCTACTACAGCAACTAATGCAGTGCAACTACAAACTGCTAGAACAATCGGTGGAGTATCTTTTGATGGTACATCAAATATCAATCTTCCTGGTGTAAACGCAGCAGGTAACCAGGATACTTCTGGTAATGCAGCAACCGCTACTGCACTTGAGACTGCTAGAACAATTCATGGAGTAAGTTTTGACGGGTCGGCAAATATTGATTTGACCGAAGTGGTTCAGGATACTGTCGGGGCGATGTTCTCTAGTAATACAGAGACAGGTGTCACGGCAACATATCAGGACTCCGATGGCACTATCGATTTAGTCGTTGGAACTCTCAATCAAGATACAACAGGAACTGCTGCTCTTGCAGAAGGTCTGACAGGAACACCCAATATTACTGTTGGAGTTGTAACAGCATCATCTTTAGATATTTCTGGTAATGTTGATGTTGATGGAACACTGGAAGCAGATGCCATCACTATTGATGGAGTGACTCTTGCAGAAACCATTTCTGATACTGTAGGAGCGATGGTCTCCAGTAACACTGAGACTGGTATTAGTGTTACATACGACGATAGTGATAATACACTTGATTTTGTTATTGGAACTCTAAACCAAGACACCACTGGTAACGCTGATACTGCTACTACATCCACAAATGTTACAGTTGCTGACGAGTCTAGTGATACTACTTGTTTCCCATTATTCGTAACTGCTGCTACAGGAAATTTACCACCTAAGAGTGGTAGCAATCTTTCATTCAATTCATCTTCTGGTGCATTGAGTGCAACATCCTTCTCTGGTGACGGTTCCAACTTAACTGGTATTGAGGTTGGTATTGGAATCAATACAGCAGGTGGAAATGTAGGATATGGAGTTACTTTATTAGATTTTAGAGGACCAGCTATATCTACAGTCACTGCTCCTGTAGCTGGAATTACTACTATCAATATTGTACGTGGTGATTTGATTAGTATTAGCACAACTGCACCATCAGGTCCTGTGAATGGGGATCTTTGGTATAGTCCAATTCTTGCTAGAACGTTTATTTACTATGATGAATCTGTATTTGGATATGGTTCTAGTGCTCAGTGGGTTGACGCAGCACCATTTAATGTTGGTATTGTATCAGCATATAATCTAACTATTCACAATAATCTCAAAGTTTCTGGTGTTACCACATCTTCAGGTGGATTTGTCGGTAATCTGACTGGTAACGTAACGGGCAACTTAACTGGTAACGTCACTGGAAACGTAACAGGAGACCTTACAGGTAATGCTGATACGGCTACTAGACTTGCATCTGCTAGAACACTTGGTGGTGTTAGTTTCGATGGTACTGGAAACATCAACCTTCCTGGTGTAAACGCGACAGGTAATCAGGATACCTCAGGTAACGCTGCAACGGCAACAGCCTTAGCAACCGCTAGGACAATTGCTGGTGTCAGTTTTGATGGAACCTCTAATATCTCACTGAACAACAACGCCATCACTAATGGTGCAAACTATATCACTGCAAGTTCCAACATTAGTGGAAATGCTGCAGGACTGAGTGGTTCTCCAAATATTACCGTTACTAACTTAACCGTCAGTGGAGAATTAATCGACGGTGACGGTAGTTTTGGTTCATCGGGTCAGGTCCTTTCTTCTGATGGAACTGATTTAGCATGGGTCAATGCTGGATCATTGACCGCTGGCGCTGCTGCTCTGGTTGGTGTTACTGCTGTTTCTGATAATTCTTCTCACTTCATCACATTTGTTGACACTTCCTCAGGCAATGAGAATATTAAGGTTGATACTGATCTTACATACAACCCTTCAACAAATGCTTTAACGGCATCTAGTTTTGTTGGTAATGTAACAGGTGACTTGACTGGAGATGTAACAGGAGACCTTACTGGTAACGTAACGGGTAACGTAACAGGCAATGCCACAGGATTAAGTGGTTCTCCAAGCATCACTGTTACAAATATCACGGCAGTTGGTAATGTATCCATTGCTGGAACACTGACTTATGAAGATGTAACTAGCGTAGATTCTGTCGGTGTTGTCACTGCAAGAATTGGTGTTGATGTTACTACTGGCGGAGTTGATATTGCTAATGGTGGTTTGAATGTAGTTGGTGTTTCTACATTTAATGATAACGTAGTCTTGTTAGATAGTGATAAGTTAAAGTTAGGAACTGGTGGAGATTTAGAGATCTACCACGATGGTTCTCATAGTTATATTGATGATGCTGGAACTGGTAACCTTAGATTAAGATCTGGAACACTTGAGATTACAAACCTTGCTGGTTCCAAGAAATCTGCCACTTTCAATTCTGCATCAGGTCAAGAACTTTATTACAACAATAATTTAAAATTTGAAACAATCAATACTGGTGTTAGTGTTACTGGTGAATTAGATTTAGATTATGGTGCCGTTGAAACCATCACTTCAACAAAGACTTCAACATCTGAAGCGTCAGTTGATAGTTTTGCAGCAGCAACTTATAGATCGGTTTCATATGATGTTCAAATAACAAGAGGAACTTCATATCATACAACAACTATCAAGATTCTGCACGATGGAACTAATACTTATATGACTGAATATGGAACTATGAATACTGGAACTTCATTGGCGTCATTCTCTTCTGATATCAATAGTGGTAACGTCAGACTTCTTGCAACCCCATCGTCGGCAACTTCAACAGTCTTTAAGATCGTAAGAACACTTATTAAAGTATAAATAATAGGGAATCTGGTATCTTTATGGGTTGGTCAGACAAATATAAAAAATCAATTGACTGTAACAACCCCAAAGGTTTTTCTCAGAAAGCACACTGTCAGGGTCGTAAAAAGAAAATGGAAGAAGGAACTCTCCATAAGTGGTTTAAAGGATCCAAGTCTAAGGATGGCAAAGGTGGTTGGGTCAATGTTGTGACAGGTGGAACCTGTGCAAGTGATAAACCTGGTGAAGGAACTCCCAAGTGTGTCTCTTCTGCAAAACGTGCCAGTATGACTCCCGCAGAAAGAAAATCTGCCGCTAGAAGAAAGAAAGCAGCAGACCCTGGTCAGCAACAAAAGACTGGTGCAGCAAAACCAACTTATGTTTCAACCGACAAACCCAAAAAGAAAATGAAAGAAGGCGTAGAAGACATTAATGCAGGTGGCAGAAGAGATGCCATGAAAGATGCATTTAATGATATGAGAAACACTAAGTATGATCCCACTGCTGGTAAAAAGCGTGGTAAAAAACTCTTAGATCGTCTCATTGGTGTACCACCAGTCGCTGAAGAAAACGTAACTGAGGCAAAAGACAAGAAGGGTAAAGGTAGCGGCACTAAAGATGCCTGCTATCATAAAGTTAAGTCTCGTTACTCTGTTTGGCCTTCTGCATATGCATCTGGTGCTTTAGTTAAGTGCCGCAAAGTTGGTGCTGCTAACTGGGGAAACTCAACCAAGAAAGAAGAGTATATGGCTCTTCCCGAGATGACTGATGTTCAAATCAATGCTTTGAGAAAAGCAGGTTTTGAAGTTGAGGTTATTGATGAGAAGTGTTGGAAGGGTTATGAAAAGAAGGGTATGAAGACCATGTTTGGTAAAAGATATCCAAACTGTGTTAAGAAGGAAGAAACTGAAGTTGTAGAAGGCAAGTATTCTTCTGGTTCGGTTACTTACGTCAAAGGGACTGCGCCAGTTAGAGCTACTTATGGTGGAAAAACAGAGACCTTCCCTAAAGAAACTTACAAGAAAA
>Ga0213858_10000081_pt1 | contig 39597 bp, 28 predicted proteins | sample PICome_FD_160122 | JGI IMG/M metagenome (GOLD analysis project Ga0213858, IMG submission 160122) | Coastal seawater microbial communities near Pivers Island, North Carolina, United States - PICO245 | ecosystem: Environmental > Aquatic > Marine > Coastal | place: USA: North Carolina | collected... | reverse complement strand
AAGAACATTGGTGCGATTCTACTGCCTGCTCCGATGACCAGTGCTCCGACGATTAAAACTCCGCCAACCTGCCAGCGGAATTTTGAAAATGCTTTGATGTCTTCCTGGATTTTATCTATTCTTCCGTGAATGATTCTATGATTCTTCTCTTCGTTTTCCTTAATCTCATCAATCATTTTGATAATGAGATCATCACTCTTGATACTCTGCTCGATTCTTTCGTCATGCTTAGCAAGAATCTGAGCAATTCTAGCATTACCTTCCGATATCTTATCTACAGCAGACTCCAACTTCGCCAGCATCTCTCTGGAAAGTTCCTCGTAGATGTCTAACTTTGTCTCTAATGCAGTGACTTTGGAGTCGGAGAACATTTTACTTCATCCAGCGTTTTCTAGATCCAGGTCCTAATCCAATTATCTTCTTTCTTCTTTTCATTTTACTCATGACAGGATCACATCCAGCAGTAGGTCCTGCAGCGTCAGACTTCTGACCGAAACCACCACTAGTGCCAGGGGCATTAGCGACCATCATTTCTTCGTAAAACTGTCTGAAAGTTTTCATAGGGATTCTAAGATATCCAAACACTTTTCATCAACTGGTATATCATGTAATTGTGATATAGGATACTCAGGAAGTCTACCAAGATAGACTATAAAGGTCTTGAGTATACACCACAACTCTTCATCAATTCTGTAAAACAGTAATGGAGTAGTAGCATCACCAAATATATTATACAAGATAATAAAATGATTCAGGAGGAGAGGAACATTCATCTCCCCCGTGTTTTTATATTTGTTCAGCAATCGCTTGATCCACTTAAACCGCTTCATGTCATCATAAAAATCCTCCTGCGTTACTGCCTGAGGATTTTCGTAATGCTTGATAGCAAACATTATATAGTTCGATTCATTTAATTCATCAAATCGCATATTAAATTATTCAACTATCAGCTATCGGGCAGGATGGTATCGTCTGCATTGTTGTCACCAGTGATGCTGCTTCCAGCAACGAAACACTCGGTCTTCACTCTCTGGTTACCGTGTTGATCAGTGTAAGAAGTAATTCCTACCCAACCAGCGTGTTGTGGTCTGTACTGTGAATCATCATCGCGTGCTGCTTGCATTTCTGCTTCATCAACACCGAAGATCTCATTAGATTCATAGTTGCTATCCAATGGAAGATACACTGGTTGATCAGAGATGAAGTATGCAACACCGCTGATTGCAGTACCATCCAATCCAGTTGTATTGTGGATTGTGAAAGTGGTGTTTCCAGTTCTTTCTTTGATGGTTGCACTTCCTTTACCTGTGATGGTAACAACTCCGCCCTCGATGGTGGCAGCAGCGGGAAGTGTTCCAGTACTGATAGTTGCGACCTTAGTTGTAAGGTTTACGCTGATAGTACCAGTAGAGAATAAAGAGTCTGATTTGCCCCAAAGAGACATGTTTCCTTACCTATAATCTTGTATACAGATATTTATAAAAAAAGGAGACCATAGTTTTGGTCTCCAGAGAAGTCATCGTACTTCGATCGCTTTGATAACTTTTTCAAGAAGTCTATCATCCATATCAGTCTTGGTTAACTTGACTGCTTTTTGAAGAATGACAATACAAATTTTGATTAGTTGTTCGCCCAGTTCCTCATTTTCTGGAATCTTAGCGACTGCATCAGTAATAACTTTTGATGCTAGTGGGAGTAAAAACGCAAACATAATTTGACACCGATAACGATCAAACCTATTTAGTGAAATTCTTCGTTTCTGCGCTTATCAAGATATTCAATTATTTCAGATCGCCACTCCATCAACTCATGATAGCACTTTTCATCGTGTGCATAGAGTCGAAGTTCGTGGTCTGGTTTTAATACACTCTCATAAAAAATGTGAAAAGCATCTTTGCGTTTCTGCTCTTTCTCAGTCATAATACTCCTCATAAAAATTAATTGTCTACAATCAATAAATCAAACATTGCTGATACTGTACAATTTGATCCCGTATATGTTCTTACTTCCAAATCAGTTTTTTCTGTAAAGTAAATTGGGATACTATAAGTTGTATGCATATTACTATTATATAGATTGAGTTCGCTAGCAACTCTGAATACTCCACCGAAAGGTCTTTGAAATAATCGAACCGTATTTTCTTGGTTCTTATTCATTGTGGCGGCAAAAGATCGTAAATATCCACTCTTACCCGCTGGGATAGTATAATAAGCAACCTGAGACTGACCCATACCTGCCGCAATCTGGCAGACAACAGTTGTTCCGTGTCTGATATCAATATCACCTACATTAGTTACACCAGTAGCAACAAATGCTCTATGAACTCTTAAAAAAGATTGAGTTCCAGTAACACTAGAAGTTCCATTGGTGCTTAAAGTTTCCTCAACTTCATTGTAATCACCATCCAATCCTTGAATTACAACGGTTTCTGCCCCAGTGTTATCAGTATCACTATCAGTTGCAGAAGCAGAAATAATATTTACAACAGATGCTGATGTTGGGAAAGCATATTGTCCCCGTTCAGTCCAAACGGTATCATAATCTGCTGATGAAGTCAGAACAGCACCAAACTTATGAACGTTTGCTATTTGAGTTGTAATACCAGCAGCAACATTTAGATCAAATTGTGTATCCCCACCACAAGCACCAATGTTGCCATACTTATCGGCACACATATAAACTTCGAAGTTTGTCTTTGTTTGATTTAGATATGCTTGTGTATCCTTATTCCACTGTGCCATTAGTCACTCCAACTTAATCTTTCTGGTTGATACCTCTGCGCTCTTTTAATTTTAGTTGGACCAGAACCAGGATAGATGTTCTGAACAATTGCTCCAGGATACTCTCCCTGAAGTTCTTCTACAAGTTCATTTTTAGAAAGCATTTGACCTTCTATTTCAAGACGATACAATCTGCCTTCCCAGATTACATCAGCAAAGAATGATTCTTGTGTTTGCTCTGGTTGAGAACCTCCTACATTGAGAGTTCCATTAAAATCACCATTGATGGTGATGCTTTCTGAGAGAAATTGTTTAAAGTTTTTCATCAGCACTTCCAACGACGACGGGCTTTACAAATTGCCTTATCAGGTGTTTTAGTGCAATCAATATTGTGCATATCTTTTTGTCCCTCTGAACGAGAGCAGAAAGACTTACGACGCTTAGCATCCTTACTACCTGGTTCTGGATCTCCAGTTACAGCAGTTTTTAATTTGGAACCAGGATTTTCTTTACGGTATGCATCAACTGCTTTCTGACTCATACCGTCAGTTTTGTCGCCTTTATTTACTTTTTGCCAATCTTCCATTACTCGATCAAAGATTGGTCGTGAGTTGGGATTTCCAGTCTCTTCGCTCGATGCTGTTGCATCAGAAACATTAACTTCTTCAACTCTTGAATTGTTTTCTCCTGGTCCTTCTGGGGGCCAGTTTGGTGACTGTTCTGCAAGTTCTGATCTCCAGTTCGATACTTCGTAGTGCGCTAACTGAAGTTTCTTCTCGCTATCTTTTTTTGCTAAAGGTAAGTTGATGCCACCTCCCATTCTTTGTAGTGCTGCACCTGCCGCACCTTTTTCACCGCCAGTGCCCTTATCCATAAGATTTCTAATCTTATTCATCTTCTGGAGTTTTCTATGAGCATTGGTGTCAATATCCATGCTTGGGTTACCTTCTTGAACCTGTATAACAGGTTTAGATGGTTTGAGGGGTTCAGGTTTAATTAAGTCAATGAATTCTATAAACGAATTTCCATTCGCATCTTCAACAGAAACAGACTCTTTCTTCACGCAGCGATTGTAAGTTTTACCAAACAATTTCTGAGTCCCTTTCTTTTCATAACCTTTCCAACATTTTTTTGCCTCATCCATATACCCAGATGCGGCATCAGTATTGTGTTCAGTATCTGTAATTTTTGCTTGAACCCAAGCAGGAATATTTTTCTCTTTCTTACCTAAAGCTTTTTTTAGTTTAGCGATGTTCTTCTCAGATTTTTTTAACTGAGATTGAGCCATTGAAACTTCGTGATCTTTTTCTTCGTTAGTGCTGTTTCCCCAGTTTGAAGCACCAACTTTGCGACACTTTACTAGAGCTCCAGAAGCATAAGCACTTGGCCAAACTTTATAGCGCGATTTGACCTTGTGGTAGCAGGCATCTTTTGTTCCGCTGCCTTTGCCTGGTTTATCTTTTACTTCTTGAAGATCCATGTCGCCATCAGGTGTGTAATCAGTTTTGACGTATGTGGGTTTTGCCGCTCCAGATTTATCTGGTTGACCAGGATCTTTGCGACGTTTTCTTGCTTGTGCAGCAAGTCTCTCCTTTTTAGTCATTGATGCACGCTTTGCAGATGATACGCACTTTGGAGTAGCGGTTTCCCCCTTCTCTCTAGCACATGCATCTCCGTCCACGACATCAACCCAACCAGATTTGCCGTCTTTAGATTTTGATTTTCCAAACCACTTTCGCAGTCCTTCTTCATTCACAGAAGACATTTGTTATGACTCTGGTGTATTATTATTTAGGAAACCTTGTTTTAGTAATTTTGATAACTCTGAGGTAGATCCTACAAATAATGCATTATTAGTTACATTATTTGTAGTTGATTTGGTTGTTTCATCCTCAATATCTTTTATTTTTTTCTGAAGTTCCATCAACTTATCTGTTGTATCTGCAACGTTTTTGATAAGTTGACCAGCAACTTCATATGATCTGGGACTGGCACCTTCCCCAGCCAATTCCATAATTCCATTGATCGCTTCCTGACCCTTTTCAATCAAAGAATATAAATTTGCCCTGGTATATTCATAATCCTTTTTAATATCTTCACCTGCAGGTTTTTCAATCTCGACTTTTTTGGCAGGAGGTTTTTGGATATTTGACTCATTATTCAGAGCAAGATCTAGATTTTCAAATTCATCAGACATAATTTATTAATCAAAGGTCAGAGTCTTGTCCAATATTGTAACTTCTACCATCCGTGAAGAATTCAAATCCTTCAGAGAATCCAAAGTCATCTTGAGGACCTAGTAATGCGTCATCGACAGTATTAATTACGCCATCATTATTCTTATCTTCTTTCGCCTTAGGAGTTACTGTATATCTCATCTCTCTCTTAGCAGTGACAGGATCAGTATTTGTATAAGTATCAACCTGTACCTTCCTGATGAGACCATCAGAATTATCGCTAACCTTACCGAACAGATAAGTTTTAGCAGTAAATGAAAGGGTATAAATTAGTGCTCTTCTTGTAGTGAAATCTCCTTCATAGTCATCTACAAAAGAAACACTGTTAAGGACAATGGGAGTGTCTCTCTTCTCCCCAATAGAACTGACTAGATCAATAGTGACATTCAATGCTGGTTGGAAATAAGGTAAAATCTGTTCAACAATTTGCAAAGCATCATCGTTTAATTTACAATAAACATTCAGTTCAAAACCAATATTGTAAGGAACGGGCATGAAAACCTTTTTGAGATTATTATCCCCATCCAATGCCTTAAAAGTTTGAGTAACGCCCGTTTTTCTAGACGGATCGTATTGGAGAGATGTCATCTCAAATGACATTCTTGGTAATGTAATTGCAACCGACTTATTCAACTCAGATTGCTGAGTTAATCTTGCTAAGAATTTTTGCCTTGGCGCATATGCCAGAGGAACTCTCATCTCATCGATGACGTTCTGATCATTTTTATCATAGTGCTTGATTGAAACATTATTGAATAACGTTCCAAAAGATATGATAGTTTTACGAATAATTTCGTGGTAGTAATGGCTTCCTAACATTAGTAATTTCCAAAGGGATTTTTCTCAGAAAAGTCTAAAATTTGATCGGCTTCAAATTCTATTTCATCATTTTGTTCATAGTCGTCAATATTTTCGACAGATGCAATCTTAGGTACATCTCTCTTGTTTATGTAGTAATCGACAACATATATAGCGGACGAAGAGGATCCAACAACTCGCTCTCCATCTAGGAAAGTGCCATTTTCAATAGAGATTTGTAGAATTCCTTCTTCACCATCCCAACGCTTAACTCTTGCTGTTGCACCAGATTTTGAACCAGTAATAACTTCGTTGAACCAATATGTGCCAATACCAGCAGCAATTGGAGCATCTCCAACAGTTACTGTAGGAGGAGTTAGATAACCCGATCCTGGATCAATAATCTTAATATGATCGATTCTATTATCGTCCGCATTTAAGGTAACTGTTCCAGTTGCTGTTGTGAATCCAGTAGCAAAATCTCTATCAGTTACAGTATTGGAAATGGATACAATCGATGGTTCTGTATAACCAACACCAGTCTTAGTTAATGTTACGGATATAATAGTTCCTGCAACACCAACATTTCCATAACCTTCTGGTGTCTGTCCCAATGGCGCAGATATACTAACAGTTGGATTAGAAATATATCCAAGTCCTCTATCTGTAATTTCAATCTCGCTGAGTTTACCATCTCCGTTTATTTTACCATGTGCAGTAGCAGTAAATTGAGTTGCTACTCCTGTTGGTGCTGAAAGAGTAACTCCTGGAGAAGTTACATAACCATATCCAGCATAATCTAGAGAAATATCAGTAACTATACCAGCAGTTACACTTGCAACTCCAGTTGCAACAAAGTTTGATGGTGTTCCAATTGGAGGGTCAATAACTGCAGATACAATAGAAGTTATAATGCCAGATAATGTTGTTGATGAATTATCAATTGAAGTTACAACACCGTTTGAAATTGAACAACCAATACTAATCGAGTTTAGATTTCCGATTGCATCATTTTCAAAATCATCAAATAATATTGTATTGGAATCCGCAGTTGGCATTGATCCTGGTGCAGTAGAAGATGCAGTTCCAGCATCAACTGTTCCAAAAATACCGTCAACAATAATTCCGCTGTTTAAATCATTTTCAATTACTGGTGGAGTTACGTCTGCGCCAGTAACTATTTGAATTTCTCCTCCACCAGCAGCAAAGAATGTATCTACAGGTAAACCGCCATCTACTTGTAATTCTAAACGTTGAGTAAAGTTTGGAAGTATTGTTGAATTGATATAGATCCAATGCCATTGATCATCTCTAACATCCAATCCAGTATAGTCGTAGGTTAGATTATCCGTATTAACTCCTACTTTATCTGTACCAAGACCAACTTCAATATATCCGTCATCATTGACTCTAAGATCTACTTGAGTAGACTTACTCCCGTTAGATAATTTATTGAATGAAATAAATGTTGAAAGACCTGGTAAAGAACTTGGAATCTTTGCTGCGAGTTGAATAGAACCACTGTAACCAATTGCAGTAGTTGAAGCGGTTCCTGGATGAGTAATATTTCTATCTAAATCCGCATTAACGACTTTCCATGCATTAGTTCCAAAATAAGAATCTGCAATATACCCCGAAGATAGTGATAAGAAATCAATAGTTAGCGTTGGAGGTGCTAGGTAATATCTACCTCCACTTTGTAGTGTGTATGAGAACGTAGATATGCCGCCAGAGGACGATAATGTTGTATTTGCAGTAGCAGTCGATGCTATTCCTGTCGGATTATCAAACGTTACTGTTGGAGCACTTAAATAATATCTTCCAGAAGATGCAATTGAAACGCTAGAAACTTGCTCTCCGTAGAGAGATCCTCCAACTGCTGTTGCTGTAGCAGTTGCTGCTGCTCCTGTTGGAGCACTAAATGTCAAAGTTGGAGGAATACTATGTCCAATTCCAGCATTAGTAATTGATACTGTTGATAATTGGTCATTTGCTGCAACAGCACTTATTACACCAGTTACAAATCCAACTGGATTTGGTGAACTGAACGTAACTCCGATTGCCAGTTTTGTGGAATAATTTGTTCCACCCTCAGTCATGGATACCCTATCAACAGCATTATTGATAATAACTGTAGTTCCTGCTGCACCAGTAAAGGTAGGACCACTGAAGGTTACTGAAGGTATTTCTGTATATCCTTCTCCTCTGTTAATAATAACTCCTCTAGAAACACCTTTTCTGTACAGTTCAATGGAACAGGTAGCTGCTGCACCTACTCCACCTCCTCCACTAATTGTTAAAGTCGGTGTATGTCTATAACCATAACCAGCATCTATTAAAATAATTTCTTTTAAAGATCTAACTCCTGCAATAGAAGTTGTAATTGCAACACCTTTTGCAGATCTTCCGTATGATGGGGCATCTTCAAAGGTTACTGTTGGAGTCGAGGTATAATTGTAACCATCATTATTAATATAAACCTGTCTTACATATCCAGTATTGATATCTGCACCAATTGCTGCAGTCTGACCATAACCAACCATCTTGAGTGTTATAATCTCACCAACATTTTCAAGTGCTCTATCAACCTCAGGTATACCAACATCGAGAACTTCATTTTCATATTCGAAGAGTTCACAATTAAGTTCATAAGTATAACCCCTTCCTAATTGATAGAATGGTTTTTCGTGTTCTACAAACTTAACTTCAAAAAACTTTTCACTAAGAGGGAAATAAATTATATCTCCTTCTCTAGGTCTTAATGCAACCTCTATTTCATATGGATCTTCATCCTGAATGAAAGCACCAATATATTCTTCATACCTTTCTCTTGAAATAACGAGATTAATCTCATCTTTCAGTTGCATACCGAACTTACTAAGGATGTCTCCGCCCCCAGTATGCCCCTCATAGGTGTTTAAATACGCCTCTATGATGTATGCATTATCAAACTTGGAAGACTGCACCTCAGCGAGGATTTCGTCCCTGTTTACTATTTTTCTTGGAATATATACGACCTCAATACCATACATTCTCAACTGTTCATTAATCAAGTCTTGAACAAGTCGCTGTTCCGAAGAGGATCCGTGGAGAAAGAATGGATTAAGTGCCATTATCCAATAAAGTCGTAGGGTGGTAACTCATGCTCTAGAGCCATGATCTGCTTTAATTCTTTTAGCTCATTTTCAGCATCCTGATAAATTTCTCTTCCATTCATTTCAATTCCGCCAGGAAGTTTTACACCCCTAAATTTAATCAAATTCTGTCCCCATTGTCTCTTTATCAATGAAGTAAGATATTTTTTGACGAATGAATCATTATATACTTTTGCAAAGTCTGCAGGATCTAATGCTCTATAACAATCAATAACTAAGAAGTTTCCTGCAGTTTGAGCACCCCAATCAATATCAAGGTACATTCTATTTTGTCTCTTATTAAATCTTATTTGCTTATCAGTTGTTAGTAAGAAGTCAATATCTTCCAAATAAGTTTTTGTCATACTATATTGCATCAACTCAACAGAGTTGAATCTATACATATCATTCAAAAATATTTGATATTTGATACTGAACATACCTCCAGAGATAGTGCTTGTATCAAACTTAAATACTTTTTCGATTCCAATTACAGAATCTGGAACTTGAATATAATTAGAGTTTTCGTAAAAATTAAAAGTAGTCGAACCGTAACCAGGAATCGATGCGGTTCCAGTTGTGGTTACAATTCCAACTCCAGTAGTATTTTTTGCCTTTCCTCTATCAATATCATCTTGGGTAAGTTCATACTTAAGATACATTCTTTCAACCCCGTCAAAATGACGTTCGTTATAAAATTGAATAGCATCATCTACCAGATCATCAACCTGTTCATCATCAACATTAATTTCCAGCACAGGAGCGCCTAATCTTCTAAAACAATAATCGATTAATTCCTGGCGTGTTGATGGTTTTGCCATTAAACCTCTCCCTCAGCTGGCTGAGTTAATAAATTAGTCTCAGCACTATTTATTTTCTTTTTCCTTGCTACCTTAGGTTTTGGTTCTGGTGCAGATACCAAACCAAAGTGTAAATTGTCCTGCTCCCTTTCTTCTTCAAGGAGTTTTTGCTTCTCCTTTTCTTCTTCCAATCTATTAAATTCTGCCGTTTTTAGTTCAGCAATAATAGACTTGTGTCTCTCTAACTCAGCAATCAAATCATTTACCTGCTTGTTAAGGACCTCGATCTGATGATTCGATGACCTTACTCTTGCCTCTAATGCGATTGTCTGACTAAGCAATTCAGAAGATTTCTGCTGGTAAGTACCCAGCAGAATCTGATAATCAACTTCAGATGACATAATCTAAATCTTATCTAAGTAGTAACCCTATTTATAGGATCAGAAGGCACCCCCATCAACGGTGATGTTCTCAAGGATTCTTGCAGTTCCGTTATGTCTGATTACCTGAGATTGTCCAGCAGCATCGTTGATCCAAAGTCCGCCAAATTCAACATCAGCGTATGCAACTTCAGTCATGACATTTGCTGACTCGGTTACAGAAGATGCGATTGCAACTCTGTTTACTGACTCATCCCAGTAAACTGCAGCAACCTTGGCGGATGTTGTATAATAGTGCAACATCAGACCAATGTCATAGTTTTGGTCTACAGTTGGAGGAACAAGATTTCCACCGCTGTTTACTAGACCAAGTTCAATGACAGGATCTTCGACCTTCAGAGCCTCAGTATTGACGATTGTCTGAGTACCGAGAACTGTGATATCGCCTGTAACAGTAATACTACTTGCGAAACTTACGTTACCAGTCGTGTTAGAGATCGTTAGAGCATCGCTGCCATCAGATGCCTTAATAGCACCAATTTGAGCAGTTGGTACAGTTAAAGTTGTTGCGTCTGCATTATATTTGATATCTGGAGCAACATATGCAGTTTGTCCAGTTCCAGTTGCTGATGCCTCAGAGAATATTAGATATCTGTCAGCAGTATCTGAAACAGAAGAAACGTCAATAGTTTGAGATCTGGTTGCAGTTGAGATAGAACCAGTAATCGAACCAGTAATAGTTCCAGTAACAACTAGGTCATCTTCAACTCTAACTGTAGAAGATGCAGGACCAGATCTTAGAACCAGATTTCCAGCTTCTGTACTGATTGTTTGGTCATCAACAGTACCGATACCAATATTACCAATGATTGCTCCTTCTTGACCAGTAGCAACCTTCAGTCCAGTATTAAATGTTGCAATTCCAGTAATGCTTGTCTGGGAATCGATATCAATAGTGTTTGTAGCAGAATTCAGTTTTAGATTACCTGCTGTTGACTCAATCTGAGTCGTGCTGTTAACGCCAATGTTAACATTCGAAATCTGACCTGTTCCAGCTACGTCTAGATTTCCTTCTACGTTTTCGTTGGCAAGAACACTTAGAGTACCATCAACAGTAACTCTATCATCAGCACCACTAAGGAATAGAGAACCGCTAGAAGTATCAATAGTTCTAGCAGATGTCATACCAACTTTTACGTTGGCACCTTGAAGACCAGTAGTTGCAGTGATAATACCTGAGAAACTACCATTCAACCATTGCTTACCAGCAGTATTATCGCCAATATTAAATGATCCGTCAGTTTCAGGAAGTAGATCTCCCTGAATATCAGCATTAATAGTAACAATGTCGGTCTCAGCATTACCGAGATTGACATTACCGTTTAGTGCTGTAGCACCTTGAAGTGTTGCTGCTCCAGATACACTTAATGCAGCACCAACATATGCATTTTGTGCAACAGATAAACCACCTTTAATATCAACTGCACCTGTTCCTACTGCAGTTGTATTTGTAGTATCTGAGAATGTAGAAACTCCGACGACAGAAACGCCAGCACCTACATATAGATTTCTTGATAATCCGACGCCACCGCCAACAACTAGAGCACCCGTTGTTGGACTACTAGAATCTGTCGTGGAGTCTACACTTAGAGCACCAACGAATGTACCAATACCACCTACTTTTAGGTTTCTTCCAATATTGGTTGATAATTCTACACCTAGACCGCCATTGAATACTGCAGAACCAGTGTCCTTGTCCTCAGAATCAGTAGTGTCTGAGACGTATATTGCAGACTGGAATGTTGATAGACCAGTAACATATAGACTGTTTAGGTTGACCTGGGTAAGAGCACTTGACCAGGAAAGATTTCCGTCAGCATCAGACTGTAGCAAACCTCCAGCTACAGGAGTTGCTGGCAGAACATAAGTGGTAACGCCAGATAATACGTTTGGAGTTTTTAGAGCGATCTTATTAGATCCATCTCTATCTACTAAATTTAAGTATGCGGACTCAATACCGTCTTCTCTTTGCCAATACCTTTGACTTCCGAAGAACTTGTTGCCCGAAATAGTATTATCTAAACCGATATAGAAATCGTACTTATCGGTTGAAAAACCTGGTTCACCTGCCTGTAAGGCTGGCAAACCAGCATACGCACCTCTTTTAAACTGAACTACAGCGGCTGCCATCTAATTGCCTCGCTTATTGAATACTCTTTTGTAGGTATTTATAAATTTTTACCAAGTACCACCATCTAGGTCAATATTAGATTGCCTACTTGGGTCAGTATTTAAAGCATTAATGAATTCAGTTGGAAGACCGCTAGTACCTACAGGGTTAACGGTGGAAGCAGCTGCTACAAGAACTTCATCGGGATCGACAAACTCATATTTGTTGGTATTTGCATTATAAACCATGACAAATTTATCAGACTGACTAGTAACATCTACGTCAGCAATATCTGATAATCTGCCACTTGAACCCGTAACAGAGTTAGATGCAACTACTTTTATAGTATTTGATTGTCCTAATCTACCTCTGATTGATGCCATTAAGTTACTCCTTCTCGTACTAATACACTTCCTTCAATCGCCCTGGATTTATATCCTCCAGAACTAGTAACAATAATATCGTAAACTTGTCTGCCAGCTTTTAACGCAGATGTCTGCGTTGAATTAAGTGCCAGACTTATCGTTCCATTTGAAGCGTTCTCAATAGTTGCAGTAAATGTTGTAAATCCAACAGATCCAGCATGTTTTTTGATCTTCGCTTCAATGGTAAAACCTGATAGATCAAAGGAAGTATCTCCAATAGAATTTGACAAATTAAAAGTCTGATAAAAGTCAGATCCTTGATTAATTGTCAGATTAGCTACGTATACTGCCATTTCTCTATAATGAAGGTTTCTTTATTTAATTATTTAGATCTCAACTATTTTGTTTAGTCAAATCAAGTAGTAATTTTTTAATTTCAGCAAGTTCGCTTTTAACATCATCAAATTCTTGCCTTTCTTTCTCTCTACGCTTTTTCTCTGTCATATATCGAGAATAAGCCGTAGAATCTTTATTTACGATAGCACCAGAACCTGCATCTCTATACAAGTTCTGGTTATTTTCAACTTTAATCAGATCCATATTATGCTAATGCAATTGCTCTTAGATCTTTGAATGTTGGGGACTTCGCTTCGTTTGTTCCGCTAGCAACAATCTTAATTTGATATCCAGAGAATTGATCAAGATTATCAATACTGAATTGATATTCTCTAAACTCTTCATTTGCACTAGCAACAACGAATGCATCTGCTCTTCCGCTATTTTTGGAAGAGTCAACTACATCATCTCCAAATCCATCTCCATTAGTATCATTCAAGTTATCATATCCAGGGAACAGTACATATGACTGCTCAATCTCACTCGAATCTGACTTGAATAGTTTGTAAAGGACTCTGAAATCAGCAGAAGCATCTCTATTTGCTGCAACAAATACTTTGAGAGAAGATGCTGGTTGAGCAAGAGTTACTCTATTTGAAATGTATACGAATGCGTGAGGATCATCGCTTAAATTATTAGATCTAGAATCATTTACATAATCTGAGATTGGATTATTCAAACGATGTCTTCCAAATCCAGCAAATGCAGTCTGAGTATCGATAGTTGGAGACAGATTAGAATCGGCACTTTCCATAGAAATTCCGATCGTGAATGAACGGTTTCTTGGTAAAGATGTCAATCTTGTCGTCTCATTCAACTTGGAGCAGACCAGTCTAGTGGAGTTGAGATCATTTTCTGCATTTAGTAGAACTGGTTCAAATCCCTGATCAATGAATGATGGTTCAGCACCGCCTGCACTTGTTCCGCTGACGGATCTCATTGTCGCAGAAACTTTAGATCCTTGACCTGGTGTAATGATATTGAACTGAGGTTGAACAACATCATACTGAACGTTTCTGGATGCAAAGATATTCATTCCGCCAACTTGAGATTCTTGTCTGAAACTCAATTGTGCTTCGCCAGTTCCTCTAGATCCTCTATCAAATTCTAGATGATATGAATCAATTTCTCTCAGATTGCTGAGAGCTGGTGTCGAAGACATATCATGTTGCTTATTGATTCTGGTCAGAGAAACTTCGCCAATTTCATACTTATAAACCTGACTTCCGCTAACATGCTTCTGAATTGCAGATCCATCAACACCGCGAGTTGCAATACCCAACTGACCGCTAGCAATACTATCGTAGTAAATAATTTCATTATTAACTTTCAAGTATCCCGCAGCAGTAGTAATTCCTTCAAATCTTGAGAAACTTGTCGTATCTGCAAGAGCAATGACAGAATCACTTAGATCAAGATCGACTGATAGTTGAGTTGGAATAGTATCAGGATCAACACCGCTAATAGAAACGATATTATTATCTGCGGTCATTCCATGATTATAATGAGTTACTTCAAATACGTTACCAGCAAATTCTCCGCCTACAGGACTAGAACTTGTGATTGAGGTATCTGCTAGAGCAGGACCAGCAGTGCTACCAGTATAAATTTGAAGTAAACCGCCAGCGGTTATTTCTTCACCCTGAACATTTGTCAAGTATAAAGTATCAATACCGTTGACATCTCTAATTGATAGTTGTGCTCCGCTACCTCTGCCTCCTGCTTGAGAAGTCGTAATACCAACTACATCACCTGTTGCCCAACCATTTCCTGTAGAAAGACCAGCAGTATTAAGAACAATCTGAGATACTCCTCCTGCATCATTAAATTCAACAGTTTCTGCAACTAGGTTTCTTCCTCGTCCAACAATAGGATACAGAGTTACATTAGGATATGTTCCAGTTGAATAACCTGCTCCAGCAATTGCAGTAGTAATTCCTGTAAAGGAAACTGCTCCGCCAACTCTTTCGATGTATCCATTTGCTAGAGAGTTGTTTGCTTTAACTCTTGCTCCAATAACAAGTTGATCAGCAACATCATTTAGGGAAACGGTATTAATACCAACATCAAGTTTTCTTGGTAAAATCTTAACGGCATCTGGAGTTAGAGCAGGAACGTTTTCATCAACAACATCCAAATTAGGATTGTAGAAGAATGCACTTCCCTTTTGAGAAGTAAAGTTTGCTTTGTAAAGTTTGAACTTCAGATCTTCAAACTGACTTGCAGTCCAAATAGTACCGTTTTGAGACTTGAATAAACTTCCTCCAATATACTGTTTGGTTACCATTACTGCTTCAGCATCTGGTAAGTTCTGTCCATTGACAGTCTTCTCTCCCATCTGAGCAATCCATAATTCATAATTATTTGAGGTTGGGGAAAGAACAACAACTGCATATTCCCTATTTGCTTCCAAATAAATTGGAGATGGGAACTTAACATTAGTTGCTACTGATGCATCTGTAGAAGTTGTAATATCATCTGGATACAAGATTGCTCTTGCAAAATCTTGTACTAACTGATTAGTTGGAGTTCCTAGTTCTACAGTTCTAATTTCAACATAGCACTTTTCATTAGGATCCTTATTCGCAAAGAATAGGTCTACTGATGTTAGGAATACTCCAGTTTCATCAACAGTGAATGATTGTGCTAGAGGGTCTTTTCTTCTACGTCTTCTTGGTGGTGGGGGTGGTCTTCTTACGATAACCGTATCTTGTCTGAATGTTTGTACGATACCAGTTGAGTTGTACGTAGTTTCTCCAGAACTAATTAACTTACTTCCAGGAAGAGGTTCTGCATTAATATCGCTAGATGTAAGTCTGAAGATTCTTTCTCCAGTTTTAATTCTTACACTTGGAGGTGGTGTTGCTAGTGGATTTCTAATAAAGAACGTTCCTAGAATATCACCGAATGCGTCAGCAATTAATCGAGAATCGGTAACAGATGCAGTTGCACCGCTACTTCTACCAACTAAATTAACTCCAGCAACAACAAAACCATTATACTTACCAATAGCAGCAGCTGCTAGTGATGGAACATCAACGTTTACGACTGTTGCAGATGCAGAATATGAAGTACCAAATGTTTCTGCCTTATTGTATGGATTTGCATTATAGGTCAGAGTTGGTGCATCATATGGACCATCTTTATGGTCTGGTCTTGCTGCTCTAAATGTAATAACTCTATCAGGACCAATGAAACCATCAATATCTTCTCCAACATCAAAGGTTCCAGAAGTCATATTGATTTCAATCAGTTTAGGAACCAGATCAATTCCACCGATACTATCCATGAATGGATAATGTCTAGCAAGAGGTCTCAGACCACCTGCTTGGAACATAATGTTCCTTGAACGCATAAAGGTCTCTGGTCTTCTATCAATTAGAACATTATCAATGAAGGATCCATTCCATCCTCCAGTAATTCTTCTTGTTCCGCCTGGAACAAATACATTTCTTACCCAGTTATCAGATGCTGGTGTTAGTTCAACCGCTCCAACAAACTCGATCATATTGAATGGGTTAACATTCTCAACTCTAGAAGCTAGAGGTTGTTCAATCCATCCCTTTTGTTCATACTTAAGGGTAATTAGATCGCCAGTTTTTTGTGTATTTGGGTCAAGTAGAGGAAGATCTGCAGATAGATCCGCAGTGTCCATATTTACTGAAGAATCAAATGCTGGTTGCAGTTCTAAAGAATAAACATCAAATAGGGATTGTAATTCTTTTCTATCAGATTCAACAGATACTTTTGTATCGGCATTACCTAGATCAATTCTTCCATTATCTGCAAAATCATCAACAAAGAATCCAGACTTAAATCTATCAAGTCCTTGAGCATCTTGAACTTGTAGAGACTGTGTACTCAATTCTAGAGCACTTAAAGAAGTGAAGGTTTCAAGATTTTCGATTCTATCTTCGAGACCTCCAATGTCTCTCATTGTATATCTTCTATTGTCAACTAGAGAAATTTCAGCATCATCTACATCAAATAAGTATGGTGGAAGAGAGATCCTAGCAATTGTCATTGAATCTTCAATGACTGTAGGTTCTTTTGGTCTTACTGCAGATGTTCCTTGAACCAATGAAAGATTTCCTTCTTTATCAAGAACAATCTTATCGATTCTTCCCATGTAATGATCATAACCAAGTAAAGTGCTCTCATTTGGAGCAACTACAGCAGTTGTGTTTACACTAGAAGATCCAAAGGAACGAGACTCAAAAGCAAATGGAGATCTATTTGCTGTAGAAGCATTGAAATCAGCAACTCTTGGTCTAAAGTCAAGTACGTCAGATGCTCTGACAGTATTATTTTTCAGTAATGGGATATCGTTTTTGTATCTTTCTGAACTATAAGAGTTTACTGTGTAGAAATCTCCAGAATCATTAGAAGGAACTGTATATTTGTTAAAGATAATTAGTAGTTTTCTGGATGGAGATACTGACTGCTTGCGTCTTACAATTCTAGAATAATCATAGTATTGTTCTCTTTGACCAGCATCCAAATCATAACGATCAGTAATATTGAGATAATTTCCAAGAACAATCGATTGCAAATTAGACTCAATTAGAGACTCTTCGAACTTAACAGTTTCCCCAGCAATAAACTTATTAGCATTTAAGTATACAAATCCAACATCAGTAGTAGAAGGTCTGGTTACAATTTGACCAACTGCTTTGCTGGTTTGACCAATAACCCTTTCACCGACAATTGCATTTACATCTAAACCTAGACCACTTACAAATTGTAGAGTATCCAGAGTTGGAGTACTAGTTCCCAGTGATTCGTATACAGCAACTATATCTACGACATCTGGAGTGTTTAGAGAAATTTCTTTATCTTCTACTCTTAGACCATAATAGAAACTAGAAGAAAGTCCTGTAATACCTGCACTTTCTGAATTAGCAGTAGAACTTACAATTACTTGAACACTTCTATCAAAGTCTTTTTGCTTACTTTGTACTGATTGTCTCTTAACAGTAGTATTAACGATTGCACTACCTATACCAGATTTAGCAAGTCCACTGAAATTAATAGTAGTGCTATTATCTGCAAATTCAATCTGACTAGAATCTAGAGGTTCAAGTGTACCATCACTATAGATGATAGAGTACCTATCAGCATCAAATGGTTCAAAGAATGCACTGGTAAATCCAATAGTATTAGTATTAAGACTTAATGTTCCTGTAGCACTAATTGTTCTATCTCTTACCTGATGAGAAATAGTTAAATTAGAATCATCTAACTTAACAGATGCTACATTTGGATTCGATAGTTCTGCATAGAGATAAGAATTTTCTTCATTGAAGATCTTTGGTTCCATAACAGAGAAAGTTGTCTCTGTAGATGCTTCAGTAGGAAGATCTCCGTCACATACACCAAATACCGTTGGTAATGCTTCTAATTCTAATGATAATAGATCATTAGAAACTTGAGCAACTCTATTGAATGTTGCTGCAGTTAAACCTATACCGTTTCTCTGGAACTTAATAACTGCGTTTGTAGAAATGCCGCTAAAAGTTTTACCAGCACAAGTTACAATACCAGTTGGACTGACTGTAATCTTATCAGTAATCTCAAATCCAATTGGTGTTCTTTCAAAGAGTGCAGTGTCTGCAGAGAAATCAGTTGAAATGCCGCCGATAGACGCTCTTTCTTGCCATATTGATTTTACATCTGTTATATTTTTTGCTTCAATATCAATAATAGTTCTTCTGTATAATGTAGATTCATTGATTGAGATTTGCTCTCCAACAATAAATTCTCCAGATGTTTGAGTTAGTTGAATACCAGTAGTTCCTGATGCACCTGGCGCTTGAACTACATAACCAGTTGCACCGCTACTCAATCCTTTGATGTAACTGGATTGAGGCATATAACCAGCAAATACCAACTCATTTAAAACAAGTTTAGTATATGTCTGAACATCAAACATATACAGATCAAACTGAGAATCTGTATTATCATATGCATTATCTGCTAATGCAAAGGAATAAACTCTAGCTTGTCCAATAGTTTCTCCTGTACCATTAATACCTGCCGCTCCAGAAGTTCCTTTTCTATATGATTGTAGTTTTACGACATTATCGGTATTGTTAATACCAACAAAAGGAGTACCTTGAACGTTATTAACCTTTATAAGGTTACCCATTTCAAATGGGATAGATGCTCCAGTAACTTCTGTCGTATCTCTTGGTTTATCAGCATCTAGAATTTGAGATCCAGGGAACTCAATGTCAAATCCCCTAACATATGCTTTACCTGGAGATACTCTAGCACAATAAAGATCTTCACTTGGATCATTATTTTGTTCTGTCTTCTGGGTTTCTACAAAGAAACCACCGTTTGATAACTTATTGTCTAAAGATTCTCCAAGATCTACTCCAAATTCGCTTACTGCATAATCTCCAGATTCTTCGAAAGTTCTCTTAGCAAAATAATCTTTAATAATCGAATATGTTGATTTATTTTGGAGTTTTTTCAGTTCTCCGTTATCAACTCTAACAAGTTCTACAAAATTCTTGTCATCATAATCTGTCAGTTCTTTTTTAGACAGAGATACGCTAATTTTTAATCTGTCTGCGCCAGGTGCAGCATAATTAGAAAAACCCCTAGCATTATCATATAAACTATCATCGTCTCCAGCAGATACTAATTCTTCGCTGATATTAAAACCAACCCTATATGAAGGATTGTTTGTATATGCGTCTAGGACGATCGTATCGGTCGGCACATCTACAAACGTACCACGAATAAAATAAACACCCTTAGAGACGTGTACAGCTGCTGCTGTAGAGGTTGCATTCACATCAATAGTTGATGCAAACGTATCTCCAATCTGAATAGTAGTATTTCCATACGTTACCGTATCTTCGGTAATTAGAGTCTCTCCACTACTAAATGGATTGAATGTAAATGAATTATCTGAATTTAGATATTTTACATATAAAGTTGGTTCTTCTACTCCCAAAGTGGGAGGAAAGATAACTTTCTCAACAGTTGCAGTTACACCAGACTGTGCTCCAGAAATCTTTTTGCCAACAAAACTATTCAAATATAAATCAACATCAAGTCCAAAATGAGTTGCATTGACTCTTACTGCTTCATAGAATCTATCATATGTAATTCCTCCAGGAATTACCATAGATCCTTCTTTAAAGATATGACTACCAAAAGATTCAATCTGATTCTGAAGAATAGATTGAAGAGTCGTTAGTTCTCTTGCCTGTACAGGGAATCCTGGTTTGAACAAAACTCGATAAAAATTATCATCTTTATCGAAGTCATCATAGTAAGGATTGATATTTAAATTAGTTTTCTGTGGCATCTTAGAATTCCAGGATAATCTTTACGTCTTCTTTCTGTCTAGCGTTTCTTTCGACAACTGGTCTATTATCCAGATAGATAACGTCTCCCGACAACTTATTTATTTCCGATACGGCAAGACCTTTTGTGAACTCAACACCCAAGTTAATGTTCTTATTCCCTGTTGGATTTGTAGTAATTCCAGTATATCCAGAATCTACAGATCCCGAGAATCCGTCAGCGGTAGTAATTGAAGAACCATTGAATGCAAAAGCATATCTTTGACCTTCGCTACTTACTCCAACATAATCTCTTTGATCGTATTCGGATGGATGATAATTAAGTGTTCTATCTTGGAAGTATTTAATAACTTTAGTTTCTGAATCATAAGATGCAACATAACCTTCAGCGGTTACACTAACACCAGCACCAGTAGTTACACTTTGAGTAATTCTCTTACCAACAGTCAGAAATTCTTCTCCAGCGATAGTCCCGTCCAATTTCAATTTAATTGCTGAAGTGCCACTAAATTGATTACCATCAAAAATTGCGGTTGAGTTCACTCTCAATGGATTTTTAATTACTCCAATTTGAGCAAATGAAGTGTCGGTTGGAAAATCTTTATCAGAATCATCAAATCTTGCATAAAGTAGAACTCTGTCAGTTCCCAGTTCCCTATAAATGTTATTCCCATGACCTTTTCCAGGAGGGATGATAGGAATTAGTTTTGCTGGATTTGGAATACTTCCTGCTGGTTGCAGAGGACCCAAATCAACCATTGCATAAGTATAATTTTTTCCACCAGAAGAAACTACCGCATCAGTAATTTTTCCATTACTATCTACAGTAACAACACATTTTGCGCCAGTTCCATCTCCAACAATATCAACTTCTCCGCCAGAGTAACTTAATCCTGGATCTTCAATATAAATCTTTTTAATTTGATTTTCATTTACGCTAGAATCCCCATTCTCTCTTACTGCTTGAATTTGAGAATCTGTTGAGGTATCCCAGTCATTAGGAACAGAGATAAACTGAGTTGAGTCAAATTTGATAATATCACTAGGTGCTACAGTAAACAAGTATTTCCAAACATAACCATCTCCGCTTTCGCCAGCTTTTGATGGTTCAAGGTCTGTAAATAGAGGTTCATCCTGAGATGCAGTACCAGCAGTATTGATGCCGCTGGTTCCATTACTAATGCAAATATAAACTCTAAAGTCAGAATTCATTACATAGTAATTTGCATCATATAGTCTTGTAGATGAAGTTACTGGAGATTGATTATCTACGCTATAATCATGTCGATACATTTCATAGCGAGTTCCTCTAGTCCAGTCTACCCTTCTAATCAGTCTCCTGCAGTTAGCAGATGAAACCTTTTTACCGAAAAGAGTAGTATCTACGGTATGAGAAACATAATCAAAATTATCAGTTGGGGAAGGAACGTTGGAATCCCAATTAGTTACTCTTCCGTATCCAACTGCCGCAGCAGGATTTGGCAACCCTACAGTGATGTAGTAAGAGTTGTTGGCATTGTCAACAGACTCAACAAAATTATTCGCATTTAATATTCTGAATTGATCAGTTATAATTGCCGACATTTTTTAGCAGTTTTCTTTCTATTTATAGTTTAATCTGGGAGGATTTTTCTAATAGCACCATTATCTCTTAATCCATAACCTTTTCTTTGAAGAATAGGATATGTTGATAAACCAGAAACTGTTCTTCCAGTTACGCCAATCGAGATAGGATTAGAACTATCTCTAGTTATACTGGAAAGTCTGCCCCAGGAGAAATATCCATTTGGATTGTAAACAGAAGTTCCAAGAGTTTCGATTCCAGCAGTAACAGTATTTGATGCAATGTTGCAAACAATCTCATTAATAACAGGAATAGAATTAATTCTATAGACATTATTCAGATATTCTGTACCAATTCCAATGATGTCATCATCATGAGTAAAGACCGAAGTAACTCCGCTACCAACATTTGTTCCAGTAACAAGAATATAATATCCTGCCTGAAGATCTGTGGTATTATCAGTGTAGAACTTAAGTGCTAAGTCTGTTCCGATTCCAGTAACTGGTTTGATGCCAGTAATGATTCCAGTATTACCTTGAACAACAGAAATTACTGTCAATAGTTCGTCATCATTTTTAGGTTGCTCTGCAATTACCTGAGGAGCAATTGCTACATTCTGAGAATTGGTATATCCAAGACCAGGATTTATAAGTGTTACGCTAGAAACTGAACCATTTGTAATGGTTGCTGTTGCTGTCGCGGTAGTTCCAATACCAACACCAATAAACTTAGGAGCAGAGAATGCAAGGTTTATTGAAGATAATGTTGAGGCATATCCAACACCTCCATCTACAATAGTGACTCCATCAACAATACCAGCAGAAGTTACTGATGCAGTAAACACTGCAGGAGAAACTGTAATATCATCAGTCAAGAATGCGTCAACAGATGGAGTTACAACACTAGACTCATTCTCTTCATAGTTAAAGAATTGTGCGTTATCAACAAATATTGCAGTGTCCGAAGGATTAACATCAGCGATAACCTTAGCAGTAGGATAAACCATACCTTCAAGAGAATCTCTAGACTTATAGATGTAATCTCCATTTACGAATAGGTCTCTCTTCTGCTTAGTCCAATCCAAACGTCTGAAGTTCTCTTCATCAATACCAATATCTGAATAGACATTAGTCTGTAGTCTTTGAGCACTTGGAATTGAGTAAACAATTCTCTTTTCTCTTTGATCAACAGATGTTGTAATTCCAGGGAATCTATTAAGGAAAACAGAGTCTCCTGGTTTAATTGTTTCATTAATGTCTAAGTTAGTTGCGTCAACATTTCTAGTTCCCTGATAGAAGAAGATTGAAACGTTATCTTCTGGTTTTGGAGGAGTAATAAACTGGATTGAAGAACCACCATCAAACTGATATGCAGATTTTGGTTCTTGAAGAACTCCATTGATGAATACCAATAGAACAGAATCCATATCAATAAGTGCAGAATCTTGATCTAGAGGATCTTTTTCAAAACTTACAAGTTCCGCATTGTAATACATTGGGAATACAGATCTTGTTCCATTCTGAAGAACTTTAATTGGATCGATAAAGTCCAGTTGACCGAATTGCCAAGAGGAGAATGTATCATAATAAACATCAGTTACTTCTAATTCAAACTCTTCAAGTGGAGAGGTTAGTCCAAGAGCGGTAACGAGACCAATTGGTTTGAACTTATCTCCAGGTTCAAATGCATAACCCTGCCTATCAATACTGAATTTAGCAACTTCATATAGAGATGCAGGAGCAATAGTTCTGCTTCCAGGAATTGTGCTAAGTCCAATAGCATTCGTTACGATACCTACGAAAGATGTAATTGAAGATTGTACATCCGCACAAGAACTTGGACTTGTATTGAATCCAGTCAAAGGATCAGCAGTAATGCTGAAATCAAATACTTGATCTTCGGATGTGTAACCAGATTTTGCAATAGCAACGTTATTAATAATATTATTTGCTAGATAACCAACTTCATTGAATACGTAAATCGATTCGTCTTCTTCTCCAGCAACGTGTGCTCCGCTGATATACAATGTTGCAGCATCATAGGTTGCATCATTTCCACCGAACCTTAAGTTGTATGCAATCGCCTCAACAACATCAACAGCATCATCGATACATGCTTGATTTCCAGTTGGAATAGTGAAGGAAGGATATGCATCAAGCATTCTTCCAACTGCCATCTCAGCAATGAAAGTTCTGTTGTCTTCAAGTAATGCAGCAGCATCTGCGTAGCGATCTGCATAGATTGACTGAGAGTTTGGTCCAAGTTCTACCGACATTAGGAGATTTACTCCAGTAGTAGTTGTAGAACCGATTCCTCTCCTGAATGTTCCCTCAATTTCCAAGTTTGTATATGATGGGGCATCAACAAGAATATCTGGATTAGTGTAACCGCTTCCTCCTCCCTCAACAGTGAAGGTTAAAGTTCCGCCAGCACCAACAACTGCAGTAATTGTTGCAGCTGCTCCAGTGTGACTTGCTTCATACACACTAACTCCGATGCCCGTAAGTCCATTATATCCAGATCCAACATTGAGTCTGCTGAAGTATGGATATGCAGAACCAGAACCCATGTAAGTGTGGGGAATAGTGCTAGTTCCAACATTAACGTTGAATGTAGTAGTAGAAACGATTCCGCTGATTGCAAATACATTTCCAAGACTTCCATCTGGGAAGATTGTAGTTGTAACTCCTGCATGAGGAGCAGCACAGGAGAACTCAAGACCTTCCAACCAAACTTGCTGGTTGTGATCTTTCAAATTATGTGCAGAGGCAGTTGTTACTTCAAGGATTCCGCTCTCATTATTATAAGAGCAAGTATCAAGACCGAGTGATTGACCGTATGTTGGAACTCCAACTACTCCAGTAATTACTCCACCAGAAACCGTTGGAAGAATATCTGCTCCAACTAAAGGAGCGAAACCAAGACCATTAGTAGAACCAAGAGAAACAATCAAACCTCCTCGTGGGAAACCATTCTGGTTAACATCGGAGATAGAAGTTATCTGACTACCATCAGTTGAGGTAATACCAGTAAATGTAATACTAGAAACACCTGCAACCTCTCCGTATGAGAAGTTATTTCCTGCATTATTATTAGTAGTTGGCGTTTGGAAGATACCGTTCAACAGAACTAGACCGCTTCCAGTTTCAATACCAGTAGTATTAACTCCAGTGTTTTGAACTACAAACGTTTGTGCAATACCAGTAAATTGTCTAGAAATATCATCATAAACAAGGTTATTTTCATAACTTTGTCTTAGATATGTTCTTCCACTAAATTTGGAGAATGTTCTTGGTAGACCAGAATCATCAAGGGTTACAAGTCCGCTTCCTTTTGGAGGATCAGTGAAGAATACTCTGTTTCCAGAAATATTGTAAGAACCTCTGTAAACTCTAATTGTAGTTGGTTCAGTATGGTCTGTAGCAGCAGTTCCAACAAAACCTCTTACAACTTCAACCAGATTTACGTCTCCTGATGAAATTGGTCCAACAGACGTTGTTCCTAAACCAACACCACCAACTTTCATGTATTCATCTTCAATCTGGAGGATGTCTCCATTTACGACAGATGCAATACCTGATAGAGAAAATACTGTTGATGCAGCACTGATAGAACCGCCATTACCTTGGAGATCATAAACAATAGGAGTATATGCTAAAGGTGCTTGAATTAGATCATCGAGAGCAAATATGGTCTTCTCATTCTTCTTAACCATCTCAAGAGAGTGAGCATTACCCTCACCAACGTTGGTAAAGGTTACATAGATTCCTGCAGTTACATATTCTGGTCTTGTGGAAAGTCTAAAAGTATTTGGAGTAATTTTATCGCACCAGACTCTATATGGTAGTGTATTTGTAACTACACCAACAGAATCTGCAGTCTCTCCAATACCAACAGAAGATGAATTAATTCCAACAACAGTCGAACCTGCTTTGTAAATCAATTCTTCCCCATCAGAGAAGAAGTGATTATCAATCGTAAATATACCAGTTGTACGATCTAAGATATTTGTATCTGCTGGATTAAATGTCTTTTTGAAGATTGGAATACCTTGATATTCCATTTCAAAAGAATTCTTATTAATTCTTGGACTGTTAACTGCATCATAGAGAGCAATTCCAATCTCTTGCTTCTTGATGAATCCGTAATCAATATTTTCATACTCATTTTCTAGGTCAACTAGTTCATAAAGTGCTTCATTAAATGCTTTTACAGTTACAATTCCAGAAGCATCAGCATTGGGGAAGAACTTAACAATAAAGTCTGACCCATCAAAATCAGAACCAAAGGTTCCAATACCAGTTGTGCTACCAATAGAGATAAATGGAGCTTGTGTAGAGAATGTATTAGTTTCGTCGGAGTTTAAAGAATAAACTTGATGTAGGGCAAAGTCAGAACCATTATTGACGCTAACCAAACTCTTAACAGAAGTGAATAGTTGCTTAGAACCTCTGAAGATTTCTGTTACTCCAGTGCCTACAGCATAATTTGATTCATAATAAGCACTTCTTTCAGATCCATCAGGAACACCAGTAGACTGGAATCTTAGAGTAGAAATTCCATTAGATGTTGCTCCGAATCCAACAGCATTAGTTTTTACTTCAATATCATTTGAACCAGTATTTACATACTTGAGTGAGAGTACTCCACCGCTTAATTCAGGTATAAAGTTAGTAAAATCATTTCCGCTAATACCTTCCGAAGGATTGCTATCAAAGTAGTAATCGGTTATGTAAGTATCTGTTCCATCATGATGCAGATACATCTCCAGGAAGTTCTGAACATTGTCGGTTTCATCATAAATGTGTGTTTGAACATGAACTGCATCAAAGTCTGTAGCATCATATTCGAATAGTGTCGCCGTACCTCCTGTACCTGCAATTCGATATGAAGATTGATTCTTAATGAATCCAATAGAAGTCGATGCTAGTCCAACAGCATTGCTATTAAAAGTATCTTTAATGAACTTAATGTCGTAGTCGATATTAAAGACATCTTCAGGAGTAAATCTTACAGAAAGAACATCAAAGACATCAATATGACCAGTTACAGTTGCAAACTCTCTTTCATCCCATAGATTTGTAATCTCGGAAGAATCTGCACCAGAATAAGTAACACCAACTCCTGTACTGGAGAGATATGCCTTATTAAGAGTAAGGACGTTTTCTTGTAATTCATCCCAGATAATGATCAATTCATAGATTGCTGTTTGTAGTCCATCAGTACTTCTGACTTGAACGAGGAATCTTGCGATATCTTTGGTGTATTCATCAAGGTCAATGAATTCATCAATTACATTCTCTTTATTTGTAAACTGCTTACTAACATCATCAATTTCAAGAACTCTATTTGTTCTGCAAATCAAACTATCTACAAGTTTAATATTGCCAAGTTCAATGAATCTTGAGGAATTTGTAAATGCATTTAGAGCAGAAACTTCTGTATCTCTACTGAGACCGAATCCATAGATGGTATCAACTCTATTATCCGAACTTAGATCGATAAAGTTGAGAGCTGTGGGAGAAGTACTGCCTACACTGATAGAACTTGTAGAACTTAGTTCAGTTTCTACAAAATTCTTGAGACCAGATGTATGTACTAGACGATTGATAGAGTCAATCGAATCCTTATATTGAATAGGACTCTTAATAGAGTAGGAGAGATTTTGATAGTAGTCGTTATCTGGAGTTACTTGAATGTCATTGTTTAGTTCACCAGTATTAGTCTTCCAACCTTGATCAGACCTTACAGAATAATCTACAGTAAATCTACCATCACTTGTATTGAGAGAAGATACAGTTCCTTTGGAACCAGAAATGTTACCTCGAATTACATCTCCAACTTTTAATTGGAATACACCAGTAACTTTAATATAGTCTTTCAGTATAGAAGAGATGAATAGATCAGTATTCTCTCCGTTTACACTTATATTCTCACCAATACTAAATTCTGATTTCTTCTGAGTTACTCTGAATACTGGTAAATCAGATCTCTTCGTCATATTAGCGAAGGAACTCTGAGTAGTATCTGCGAGACCTGGATTAGTAGTTAAACCAGCAACACTATATTCTACCTTAGCAGGAATGGTGTTTGAATATGAAAGAACAGTTAGATATGAATATCCATAATCATCCGAATTAAATCCTGTACCATCAGTTCCATTTTTAGTAACACCTTCAACAAATACTTCATCTCCGATAGCAAATACACTTGTACTAAATCCTAGTAGAGGTGTAGTTAAGAAGCAGGTAACAATTCCACTCAAGGATGATTGCATTGTTGCAATACCAACACCGTTAGTATTATTGACTGCAAATATAGTTTTTGGATTGAAAGTCAATCCAGTTGGTTGTTCAAAGATAGTTACGTTATCAATAGAACTTGATCCGATTTCGCATAGAAGTATACCATCTTGCTCTAGACCAGTTAGTGTATCAACGATTACTAGATCTGGTGCAATAGTATAGTTACTTCCTCCATCTAAGATTTCAATCTCATCAATAGTTAAATTATCTTTTAGTTCAATAGTTGCTGGTAGAGCAGCTTTAGGACTTAATGTTTTATCAGTATTAAATTCTATAATTTGTTGCCCGATTCTGAATTGCTTCAGATTACCAAGTTTAGTTGATTTGGGGAATAGAAGAGCATCACTACCATTTGTAGAAGTGACGCTTGAAATTGCAGGAAGAGATCTGTATGCAGAACCTTCAGAGATTATATTAATAGTTCCGATTGGACCAGATGTATTAGATGAAGTAGTTGTATACTTCATCGATGTTGTATTATTTGTCTGATAAGAATCAAACTCTGGAATATCAGTTAGAGTGATAACAAAAGTTGTTTCTGCAACACCAATAATTGAGTAAGAACCGTCATACTTACTCTTCTTATACATGATTTGATTGAAGTCTTTAACTGTTGCATCAGCAGTTGAGATAAATCCAGATCTTTCTACGTTATAGAAGAGTGGATTTTGTAGTTGCTCAGAATACTTGAGAGTTAAAGATGCTGTAGTTCCAACTCCAACTGTACTAATACCCGCAGTTGAGAAAGTAGTTGTATTTGCAATAGAGACAAATTCATTATTAAACTCAAAGTCTTTGTAGATTTTAAATTCAAGTCCAGTAAGAGAAGCATCAGATAGATCAAATACGAGATCATTTCCTCTTGTTGGAGTGATCTTAGGATTGACTGCTGATAATTCCTGGGAAGCTCCTCCAGTTGAAGCAAGAGAAACTACTACTGGCGGAGAAGCAAGAGTGTCGTCAAAGGTATCACAAAGTTTGATCCTATCTTTATCAATCTTATGTACATAGTAAACGCCAGTCTCAAGACCAGAAGTTATCAGATCAGTTGAATCATAGTATACTTTTTCGCCAGTTGTGAAATTATGATTTGTAAGAGTAATCGTATTTTCAGCAATACTAATAGATTCTGAGGTAAATCCTACAGGATCAATAACAATTTTTTGAATATCATTGTTGAATTTGACAATAACTGAAGTAGAAGTTCCAATTCCTACAGATCTATCAGGTATTACACTCAGGTTAATTTTATCTTTTGGTTGTAAGTTATGGATTGTTGATACAGAAACTAATGCATCGTTCTTCTGAACAATACAAGTTACTTGATCTTCAGTTGGTTCAATTGAGTATTCATAATTATCAGATCCATTATTGAAGAAGAAAAGTCCACTGCTTGAAGTTGTTAGACCAATTTGAGTTACAATACCAATGAAGTCTGGACCTTTCTTAATAGTATAAACAGTCTCAGAACCACTACTCAGAATATCAAATTGAGTTTCTGTTTCTGTGTTAGCAACAGAAATATTACTACCGCCACCATTCTTTCTTAAAATAGCAGTTTGACCTGTTAAGAATGGATGATTTGGTAGATAGATGCTGCGAGTTGGAATGTTTATCTCTTTAGTAACATCCCCAAGAGTGTTTGTTACTGCAATACCAACACCAGAGGTAGATCCTACACCAACAGATTGATGAGGATTGAAATAAATCTTTTCATTCAGACTGGAATTAAAATATCCAGTTTGAGCATCAACAAAGATTCTATTTGGATATACAAAACCACTTGTTGATGTTGTATGTGCTGTTCCTGTAATTCCTCTCTTAACCCTTACAATCTTTGGTATTGGGAAGATATTTAAGACAGAAAGAAGTTCTGTTCCGATTCCAATAGTCGATCCAATCGAAAGGGAGTTAGGAATATTTGAAATATAAACATCAGTTACTAAACCAGCAGATGCATTTGCTGGAATATCTTTGTAGATATTGAAAGTATCAGTGTTTATACCAACTGTTTTGAGACCAGTTAGATTTGGTAAGAAGGTAGATAAACCTGAAATAGAAACTACATCATTTACAACAAATGCATGTGTTGGTTGAATATGAATAGCAACCTTATCATTAGACTCTCTGGTTATAATTGATTCAGAATACTCTAAAGTTGAAGATGCAATAGAAACTATAGACTTGCCTTCTACACTAGAAACAGTTGCTCTAGCACCACCGCCTCCAGTATCGCTGTTATCAAAATTGAGTAAATCTCCTACCTTATAATTGTCTCCTCTAGTTCTAATTTCAATTGAATCAATAGTGCCCTTTTCAGTTGAAGTAATTATTGCTTCTTGCTTATTTTGTTGTAAAGATTCATTCAAGTAATCATTAGATGCATACTCATCTTTGATTCTGTATGGGAAAGTATTTCTTACTAAATCATTATTATCAATTCCATCATCTTGACCAAGATCTACTCCTTGATATAAAGATTTAAATCTGTCTCCAATGAAATATGGGAATGTGGGTGTGAATAGACCGCCTGTGGCAATACCCGCAAAATATGCATAAGTTCCATTTGGAAAATCTGGTGTTTTGCAAAATCTTCCGTTATGTCTATCTAAATCTCCAGATTCATTAAATCTATAATCTTCAACAAAGAAACCATTGGTAAAACCACTTGGACGACTGTCTACAGAAGCAGCATCAAGAATGTATCCAGATTTTAGAATACGTTTACCGCTATTCTGATCTAATGGGTCATTGTAACCATATGGTCCGTAAATTGGGTTTCCATCATATGCCCAGCCAATAATAGGGGAGTGTGTAGTTCCATCATCATTAAACTCAAAAGCTGCTAGATCCCTGGAATAAGAAATGTTGCTATATTGGAGACCTTTACCAAAAGTTGGATTCAAGTATTCTGAACCAAATCTTTCAGCATCATTAACTGTTAGATAACTGAGATTAGTTGAATAGTTAGCGTTTCTACCAGCTGGTGTAATTGTGATAGAAGTTTCTTCCTGAACATATCCTGTTCCCTGATTAATTACAACTACGCTATCAATTTGACCATCTAGAATGATGGGTCTTAATACTGCACCAACACCAGTGCTTCCTGATACAACAACGTCCACATCTGGTGTTGAGAAGTATTCAGATCCTCTAGAACGAACATCAACTCTAACTACTTTACCTGCTAATACTACAGGATAGAGACTTGCAGCCTTTCCGTTTTTAATCGTTATTGATGGTTTTTTCTCAAAATTAATTGTGCTGCTTCCATAAGCAGTTCCAGATTCATAAAGGTAGGAATCGACAATTCCTCCTCTTACGATGGGGGTTGCTGTAATAACGCCAACATTTGTTGAACCATAAGATACATTTACAGTTACTGCAATATCTGGATATTTAAAGATCTGATAACCAGATCCCACACTGTCAAAATGAATGAATTTGTTTCTATTATAATTTGTCTTAATAGTTCCGCCGATACCAGCATCTGCTACTCTAAAGGTATCATCATCAACTTTAAAAATATAGTATTGATTAGCAGTAGTTAATCCTGATACTGCAGTTCCAGTAGTCTGATAATCTACAAGATCACCTTCTTTGAAGTTATGATTAATGAAAGTAACAGTATTCTCAATCGTAGATATTCCTACAGGTTTGACATAGAGATGTCTATTCTGATATCCAGATCCACCCTCTAATACTCTGATTTCTTTGAGAGTCTTCTTTCCATCAAAAGTTCTAAATGCATGAACACCTGAATTGGATGCGGTTGTAAATCCAATAGTATTAATGCCAGCATTAAAGTCTGAAGTGCTGTTATACAGTCTGATTGTCTTATCGTTGATAAATTCAGCGATATACTTTGTATTGTTTACTAGGAATCTATTTTGATCTGCATTCGATGCAAAGAAAGTTCCAATTGAAAGAGGAGAATTGCCATTTGTCTTATAAATGATTTCCTCACCATCTCTAAAATTATGATCTGATAGGAAAGTAATAGTTTCAGCAACTTCTCCAACACCACCAAAATTGCTTAAAAGTCTAGCATCAAAGTTAATTTCTTTAAATGTTGTTTCTGTGATTGGTTTTAAGATAGCACCAGAACCATTTCCACCAGCAATACTTACAGATACAACATTTTCAAGTTCTCTCTGTTGAGGATCAACAAATATTTTCTCTACAGATCCACTAATAACAGGTCTTACTAGTGCAGTAGTTCCTGCACCAGGAGAATCGGCAACTACAATCTGAGGAGGATTGATTACGTCATATCCAGTTCCAGGATTCAATACATCAATCTTAGATAGAGGTCCATAGAAAACTTTATCTGGAGACTTATAACTCTTAATCTCAACACCATTTACCAACATGCCAAGCATTTCTTGATCATGAGGTTCCCCATTATTCTGCTTAATTTCTTCTTTTAATGGGAACTTTCTAAGAAGTTTTTGTGGTTGAATATTTTTATCATTCTTAGACTCAATAGTAAATGTATGCTTACCTCCAACACCAAGACTTAAAGGAGTAAATTTTAAATAATTGTCAGTGTCAATAAAGGATGGAGCTGGATATAATTTAATTTGCTTGGGGTCTGATAGAACTTTTGTATAGTAAGTTTCTCCAGTGTTTAGACCAATGATGGATGTTGTTTCTGGTTGATACACGACAGCATCACCAGTTAAGAAAGGAACTGCTGTTGGGAAAGAAATAATAGAATAATCAACATCTGTTACTTCTCTTTGGAGAGCACCATTTTCTGTAGTTGCTGCACCAATAAAGGTTATACCTGTTCCTACAATAATAGACTTTAGATTGCTATTCTTTCTGAAAGAGAAAGATGGTAAGGAGTTAGAAGCAACATACATGAAGTCGCTTCCTGATTCAGAATATACATTCTGAATATCAGACGTTAAAGTATCATCTCCATATTCCAAAGGAACTCTGTCACTACTAGTTTTCTTCGCAACTCTTCTTATTGTATGAGGAATATTTGGATCTGTGCTAAACCCAGTATATGATAATGTTACTTGCTTGTTTGCTTTATCAACACTTGAAACTCTAGCATCACTTAATTGAACTTCTTTCGAAACATTGTTTATAATTTCGAAAGTATCGTCTACTTTAATACTAGATTTATCTAAATCGGATGATAAAGTATATACTCTTGTTGAAGTATTAATTCCAGAAACTTCAAATGTAGATGCTGTATTATAAGTCCAACTATTAGCAAATTTTTGCTTGTATGTCTTATCATTGATATTGTCTGGATTATCAATTAGATCTCCAAGATGGAGAACTTTTATAGATTCATTTGGTAGGGCAAGACCAGCATCTTTTGATAAAAGTATATCAGATACAATGGAATATACTTTCAGTTCAACTTTTTTGGTTAGATCTCCGTTTTCATATCCAAAAATAGTTTCATCAGATCTTACTTCAGTTTTTGGTTCTAGATCATCAACTACCGTGCAACCTAAAAACTGGTTGGATGTTTTATCAGTATAGGTTACTGTCGTTAGACCAGTAGTAATTTTTCCAGATTGGGGGAATCCAACAGTAGAATCAACAGTAACTACGGAAGAACCAGTTCTTACTCTAGGAGAAAGTACCTTAGTGTTTGCAGTTACAGTAAAAGTACCTTCAATTAAATCCTGATCACTATAACCAATAAACAAACCAATCTTATAGAAAGTTTGATTATCTCTTGTTACGATTTCAACTTCAGATACAGCAGCTTTAGTTCCAGGTGAAGCACTACTGTATACAGTTTGACCTATTAGATTGTTAACATCTCCACTAATTCTTTCTACAAGAATTACTTCTCTTCTGATATATTCTGCAGATGAAGGTTTTAATAGGAACTGCTCAAGATCAACAATCTTAGGAGTTACTCCATAAAGAACTTTATACAGAATTTTAAATGATTCTTCTGTTCCCTTTGCCTGATAAAAAGTTCTTGCCTCTTTTATGAAGTTGCCTACATTTACATTAGAGACAAATTCAGTATTTTCTAATCCAGGTGTTACAGAATACTTTAGTTTTTTATAAAATTCCTTTAAGAATAAAGAACTTAGGTTCTGTACTGGAGAATAATTATCATGATTCTCAGCACTAGATGTAGAGAATGTTATGTTTGAAGGATTACTAATGTCGCTATATGTGGTTATACCACTAAATCCTCTCTTACAACCTGTAAAGGTATTAGTAGTAATACCAGTATAGGTGATAATTTCATCATCAATTTTAAGTAGACCATAGGACTGAGGAAATCCTTTAGTCGATTCTACTGAAATCGTGGTATCTGAAGAGGGAGCAGCAGAAGTTAGAGACGTAAATCCAACAATACTCTCTGGAGTTAAATTTTCCAGAGTAAGATACTGATCAAGATTATCAATTAGGTCTGTTGGACCACCTTGATATTCTTGAGAAATGTAATATTGTTTTAGGAAGTCTACTGCTTTTGGACTTTCATCTAATATGAATTCGGGAAGTTGACCTTCGATAAGGTCCTGAACCTTTACCCTTGATTCGATACCAGTTTGTATCATATTATCCTCTCTTTAGCTCTCCGTTTGAATAGCTTGAAGTTACATTGAAACCAACTCCCGATATCTTCTCTCCAGACGATATCGTGTCTTTTACCATATTTATCCTGCTCTTGGAGACATCAAACTCCAGATATAGATCTTTGAGACCTACAATGTCATTTGACTCTGGGAACGCTTGAATCTCAATTACTTCATTGGTATTTTCAGTTGATGTAATGAAAACTGTCGTTAATATAATTTCTCCTTTTACATAATCAATTGTTCCTGCAGATTTGATAACAACTCTATTTTCCCCAGTTTCTAAAATTGGTTTAACAATAGAGACAACTCCAGACTTTCTATCTGCATTTGGAATGTCAGTTAGATAAACTACATCCGTTTCACCGTTGATTTTAAATCCAGTACTCTTAATATTAAATCCTTTAGGATCAACATGAAAAGCGTTACCAAAGCACAACTCATATTGCGCTGCTTGACCAACCAGTGCTCTTAGATTTCTTCTAATTTTTACTTTTGTAATATTAGATGTAATTGCTCTATCTACACTGTCAATAACGTTCAGAACTTTACTATACTTGAATCTACCTCCAAACTTATTCAGTTCAACTGAATCTGAATATGCTTGCAAAGAATTTGTGATATTTGTTTTTAGTTCATTAACATTTGCAGTTAGAGATGTATTGTAATAAACAGAAGAATCAACTTCAACATACAATACTTTAATATCAACAATAGACTGATTAATACCAGTTAGAGAATAATTTTTCAGTCTACTTAGAATTAGTTGTTTATCAAAATCAGATATAAAATCTCCATTTTTAGGTTTGATACTAATTTGAACAGTACCAAACTTAGGAGGATCTAACTCCTCTCCCCCAACTACAGATACAGATTCTGTATTGGGGTAAACTTGACTTATAATCGCCTCATAGTCCCTTGCTGTGACCGCTCTGTACTGCGCGGAATACAGTCTAGGGGCAAAGTACTTAACAGACTCAATCGGTTCAATCTCAGTGCCGTTAGCACTCTTGTTGATGGTTGTTAGAGTTACTGAATTTACAGTTACTGGGTTGTTGAGAGCGTCAACAAAAGTTCCTGCAAATGCAAAGTTTGATGCTCCATTACCATTTGCACCATCAGTTACGATGTAAGTAACAGTAATCTTAGCTCCATTCTCTAACTTCTTACCAAATACACCATCTCCAAATAGAAGTTCATACTTTTCATCCTGAACCTCTTGAATTAGGTAAATCTCGGAAGTTTCATCAATTGAAAGAATATTATCAACTAATCTATACTCTCTACCTTCTCCAGTCTCAGATGCACCAGCAACTTTAACTACGATAGTTTGAGTATCAATGAAAGAATTATCTAATACGAATTTTTGATCTAAAGAACCATCTACAGTAAATGTCTTTTTCAGTAGAGTTCCCTGAAAAACAGAGATTGGTTCTACTGCTGTTCCAAAGGTCGCAATACCATTCTCTACAGTTGCGGTAATGCCTTCTGGAATTGAAAATATAAACGAACTGTTGTTTGTTAGACCTACACAGACAGGTCCACGCGCCTCTAGAGTAATCGTTGGACTCGTCGTACTTACCGACACACTTAAATTGATTTCTGCTCGCGCACAGGTCCTAGAACTAGGCACATATCCGATCGATCTCGCAAGAGATACGACGTTTTCTCTTAAGACTGCTGAATCCAGGAAGGATTCATTGACAACCATGTTCGCATTAAATGCATTAATATACGTATTGTACGCCAGTGCATTTAAAATTACAGAAAAGTTGGATCCTTCGAAGTCGAAATCCGAAAAATCAGAGTTTGCTCGAAGGTAATCTTTGATCTGAGTCTTAATTTGATCAAAGTCTAGGTTTGTGAACTTAGTAAAAGGCATTTTATCTGGTTGCCTCTAGCATAAAAGTGTATTCTTGTGTTGGTATGTCCAATCCTACAACATCAAAATATAAAGTAACATCAAAAGAGTTGTCATCTGGTCTAGGATCTGCCTTTACGACTAGATTTTCGACTCTTGGTTCATAATTTAACACCGCAGTTGCGATTTGAGATTCAATAAACGTTGCAGTACCAAAATCTATAAACTCAAAAAGGGCAGAACGAACATCTGATCCAAAAAGTGAATCAAAGAATCGCTCTCCCTTTATGGTTTGAACAATATTTCTTACTGATTTGCGAATCGCGCCCTCATTTCTCAACGCAGGCAGGTCCTTTGTCACTGGATGTGGTTCAAATGACAAGCTGATATCTTTAAATGAACGCGAAATTCGTTGATTTGCCATCAATAAAGTATTTCTTCACCTTATTTATACCCTCTTTCCGTATGATGGTTCAGTACCATACTCCCAATCATCATAATCTTCATCATTTCTGATCTGTTCATGCAACATTGTCTGCCTTTCAAGGTCATGAACATTGTCACCGACCACTTCTCTTAACTGATTGTAAGAATGTTTTGGTCTATCAAGGTATTTGTCCGATTTTGTGTCGGTAATTAGCGTCATTCCCGACTCAATAAAGTCTCTGCCTTGGTCTGGAACAGGATTTTGTGCCATTTTGCCTCCAAAAGTTCGTTTTTAGAACTTTTAAAGGGGTTGCTATCCCTTTTTCTATTTATTTTGCCAGTGCCAATGGTTGTTTGGTTGTTCCCACCAGAAATGTAAGTCAAATTGGTCGTCATCATAGTACAAAGAGACAAAATCGCTCTTAAATTTGCTATGAATGTTCTCACAAAGGGCAACAGACCAGATATCAGCACCTGATGCCTTGGTCATAACATCGCAAATCCAGGTATAGTTACCTCCACGAATGACTCCTGCCTCAATCAGGACAAATTTATCCCATCGAGTCTGCCATTTCATGAAACTTTGAGTAAACTCAGTACGATACTCGCGTACATCTTCATCAGGAAAGGGTACATTGACTGCTTCGATATGAAAAATCTCCCGATCCACTGAAAGCGAATGGGAGAGATGTTGTGTTACAACAGCAGAGTAGTCAGGAGAGACCATTAGAAAGCAAGTATCTGAAGGATGAATAGGCAGGTTCGCCATTTTCATCCGATAGGTCATCTCCTGAATGAGTGCCCGTTCTTTATCTTCCGAGATAAAGAGCAGATTCTTCATTTTCCTTGTCCGCGATATTTTTTCTTTGCATTATTGCGGGAAGATGCAGCATATTTGGTTCCGTTCCCGTTTCCTTGACGAGTTTTTTTCGGGGTTCCGCCGACGAAACCAGTCTTGATGATTCCGACCTTAGAGCGCATTGCCATTGTTCAAATCTCCGTTTTCGTTGATGATAATAGTTTGGATAGACTCAGGACGAGGGACGCCTCGCTGGTAATATTCTAAGGCAAGGTCCTGCATTCTGTCAAAGTATTCGTCTTGCGATAATGACTTGAAGAGGACCTCTCCGTTTACTTGAATAGTATAACGGTCTTCTGCCATGGATCAGATGATACGAGTCTTTTCGTGTCCGACGCGAATACGAGGGTCGCACCAGATATCAAAACCTGCTTCTTTCGCATCAAGGCAGAAAGAAACGTCTTCGCCGCACATATCCTGCACTTCTCCTGACTCGAAGACTTGCATCTTAGGTGCGAACCAAGGATAAGGCATACCTTTGTCCTCGAAGACACCGTGCTTAATGAGCAACCAACCGAAACCAGTGTAGTCAACGGTAAATGGTTTGCGACGCTTCTGAATGCTTTCAAGAGTCTCATGGTTCATGACTCCACCGTTGGAACGGAAGTCATCTTCTTCCAACCAGTGTGCAACTGAAGTAGTATGACCATCTTCAGTGCAATACCAACCACCTGCAATATCTTTGTCCATCAGAACAAGTTGGTAGAACTTCTCTGTATTGAACACAATGTCAGAGTCAATCCAGAGTTGATAGTCATACTTGAGTTTACCATCCCAGGGAATCTGATCAGGTCCACGTAGTACGTTTGCTCCAAGACACTTGCAACGTGCAAAGTTCACCATGGAACTATAGTCTTGAGAGATTTGAATGCTTGCACCTGCTTGTACTAGATCAAAACAGAGTTGTACGAAAGACTTTAAGAAGATATATGATACTCCTCGTCCAGGTAGACAGAATACTACTGTCTTACCTTTAATCATTTCTCTTGCTTTCGCGTAATCAAACTCTTCTTCTTTCTTTGAAGACGCAACGGGCGTTTTTGCTTTTACTGTAAATCCTTTAGCCATAATTTGGTCAAGTTTGAATGTGAATCGATTCAGTATGAATCATACTGCATTATGTAGGTTATGTCAATAAGAATGATCTTCAGCAGACTCAGAAGAATACTTATTAATAGTAACTTCTTCGTAACTTAGATCCTTTGCTTGATAGTTTGTCTGCATTAGACCAACCATCGCATTTAAAGTGTTCCAAGTTACTTTAAAGTCTTCTTCCTTTACACAAGGCATGATGCATTCGTCTTTTGCGTAGATATGGAAAAATTTTGTAGTATCAGTCATCTTTAGATTCTTTTAGAATAATTTCATCGCCATCGACGTTCCATTCTAACACAGTACCTTCGTACCAACCCATATCATTAACTAACCATTCAGGAAAGACTACGATATATTCACCTGTTACAGGATCAACCTCTACGGTCACAAAATTTTCCGAAAAATTTTTTCTCATTGCTTGTAACTTAAATTCGGATTTTGAAATTATATAGCGTTTAATATATCTCTCGCGAATCGGGTCGTTTATAGCTTAAAGGGACCCATCGTTTTTTATATACCCCCCCCTTATAATCGCTTAGCGCGATCCGACCGCACGGCGGCGGGCGGCATAGGACTGCTGCCCGCACGAACGAACA